>Ga0265295_1000189_pt1 | contig 127175 bp, 105 predicted proteins | sample Munlansysbiofilm_FD_192503 | JGI IMG/M metagenome (GOLD analysis project Ga0265295, IMG submission 192503) | Leachate microbial communities from a municipal landfill in Southern Ontario, Canada - Methane capture system biofilm | ecosystem: Engineered > Solid waste > Landfill > Unclassified ... | reverse complement strand
CCTCCTTAATGTGAACATATAGTTATTTGTCTTACTATATATATATTCGACATTTTGGGGTGAAATCCTTTTTGCTGGCTAAAAAAAGTTAGTTATTTCAACAGTTTTAAATTATGCAATTTGCTCAATCATTTATTCATCTACAACTATATTATTTTTCTCTCCTCAGCTGTCCGATCAAGGAATTGCTCAAGACTCATCCTATGGACCTTTATGTTCCTGCCGATACGGACCGTTGCAATTTTGTCAGCTCTAACTAATTCATAGAGTTTGTTTCTTCCTATTCCTGAGTAGGCTTGAGCTTCAGAGATTGATAGTAGATATTTCTCATTCATATCATTCACCCCTTTTAATTTCATCAATTGCTTTTTCTATATTGGCGACAAACACAGCCGGTAGTTTCTCCGGTCTCCTCAAGTACCTTGACAGAGTATGCTCATTAATTCCCATCTTTTCAGCTATTTCCCATTGATTGATCTTCTCAGATCTAATCCTTTCTTTGATGTTCATCTTTTCATCTCCCTTGTTAATATTTGATATTGTGCTCTTTGTTGTCTTGTGTTACAATTACACTATCACTAAACATATTCATTTTCAATAAATTTTATCATCTGTTGATGTTTTGATAATATTATATTATCGTCTGTTGACTTTAGATGAAAACTATTTGGGGAGGTAGGTCTAATGATTGTAATAATGGATAATTACAAAAAAGAAGTAGGGATTGAATATATTAGATATGAGGATTATGTTGATGAGATAGAAAACTCAAGTAACAGATATAGCACTATTATCGATAAATATCCCTTAGGAAAGTTGTTATTGGATTATTTAGATTTTGATTTTGACAATATTGACAAGATATTGGAAAAATATTTCAATTTTGATTTTCCAACATCATATGATGATCTCCTTCCAATTTTTAGCAGACTAGTAGAAGGATTAGATGAACTGGTTAAAATACATCCTTACTTCAAAGCAGCATACGATGATTTTATTTTGTCATTGACTGATTATTCTTATTCGGTAAGGTCCTACTTTGAACCTATTACAGAAATGGACCGGGAATTAGACGATTATAAGGTTTTATTAGACCCAATGAATGAAGAAAAGCTAAGTCAACAAACAGAAAGGATAATTGAAAAAAGACGAATGGATTTGGAAAAAGAAACTAACCGAATGAGATATTATTTCTCTTATAAAAACCAAAACAAAGGTTTCGAAGTACATAATGAGGAATATATCCATACTTTTAACGATCAAGATATGCACAATTACCTTAAAGACTATGTTAATTTTTGTTTTATAGATTGTGAATACACTGAGTTTAAGGATCTAACCCCACTAGAAAGATTCCGAGTTATTGATTTTTTCAACGAAAATATAAGTCAGAGAATATTTAGAGCTCTATTTACTGAGACCGAAAGCTTTTATCAAATTAAAGATGCATCAAATAAAAACTTCGAGATTGAAAATCCATCAGACAGACTGCTTCTTGCTGAAATCGCTAAATCAGGTAGTCAAAATTTACAGTTTAAATACGAATTAGATTTTGATTCTGCAATTAAGCTAGAGTTTTTATATATGCTTGCAAATAATATCAAAATCAAAAAATGTGAACATTGTGGGGAGTTTTTTATTCCTGAAAGTCGAGAAGATGAGAAGTACTGCAGCAGAGTTCGAGCAAACGGTCGTACTTGTAAACAGATGGGCTGGGAGTACAAAAAAAAGAGTAAACACTATGAAGAATATAGAAAAGTATATGTAAAATTCATTGCATTCAAGCTCAGGAACCTTGAGAAGTTTAATAGTGACTCATACAACATAACCCTTGATGATATCTTCGATTCATGGACTAAAGTAGCAGGTTATTCTATGACAGACTTAGATAGTGATGCTCTAACAAAAGAAGAGTATGAAAAAGAACTCGAAAATTTTATTAGATGGATTAATATAAGCTATAAAGAAATTAAAAGAATAGTTCAAGGGAAAATTTCAGAAGAGGAACTTGATTTTCTAAATTCAACTGATAAGAAAGGAATGAGGGAATGGCTAGGAAACCTATAGTAAACACTACCATCAATGGGAATGACTATTTTAGGACCAGACTCCTAATAGGAATCGATAAAGACGGTAAGAAGCTTTATAAGAACTTCTACGGAAAGTCCAAAGGAGAGGCAGAGAATCTAAAAAAGGATTATGTCATAGCATTAGAAAAAGGGATCAATCCAGACCTTGGATCCATTCCATTGGGAAAGGCCATCCATGATTGGCTATGGACTGTTGAGAGAAGCAGCGGAAACAAATCCTCCACCTTCGAGAGACACGAGTCAACCTACAGGAACTACGTTGAAGGCTCAATGATCAGTAAAATCTCTGTATCTCAAATTAGCAAAATAGTACTTCTCAAGTATTACAGTGATCTGCTTGAGTCAGGGAAGAGTTATAAGGTACTGGAAAATCTTCATAAATTCTTAAGTAAATTCTTCAGATACGCGCTATCCGAGGGATATGTTGTCAGGAATCCATTGGTAGGCTTAAAGCTTCCTCGGGAGGATGAGGATGAGATTGAGGATAATGATACTAAAATAGAAACACTGTCTGATGAAGAGATCAAGAGGATCCTTGACTCTTTAGGGAATAAGAAGCTTAAATACATCGTCATGTTTGCCTTTATGACTGGTGCCAGAATGGGAGAAATCTTAGCCCTGGAGAAGCAAGATATCAAAGGAAATGTTGTCAGGATCAATAAATCCCTAAGAACTGTCAGGGTATACGAAGATGAGGATAATTATAAGTATGAGCTTAAGGTTACAAGACCTAAGACTAAGAGCTCTAATCGAGAGGTGCCATTACCAGAGACTCTTAAGAAGGAGCTAAAGAACCTTAGTATCCTGGTTAAAGAAGAGAAGTTAAAACTAGGACCAGCATATGAAGATAACGATTTACTCTTCCCTTCAATTACAGGGACCTATATCGAAGCTAAGAACCTCCGGAGAAGCTGGGAGAGAGCATTAAAAAAGGCTGCAGTACCTCATAAAAAGTTCCATAGCCTTAGACACACCTACGCAACGAGAATGATAGAGAATGATGTGCAGCTCTTAACAGTGTCAAGACTCTTAGGCCATAGCTCGATCAAGACAACTGAAATCTACGCGCATACCCTTGAGGACACAAAATTCGAAGCTGTGAAAACCTTTGATGCAATGTTCAACTAGAACCTTAAACCTTATCTGAAAATGGATAAGGTTTTTCTTATTAATAATCCCCAGGTGGCTAAAAGGTGGCTAAATTGAAAAAAGCAAGGGTATTAAAACCCTTGCAAATGTTATAATTGGTACGCCCAGAGGGATTCGAACCCCCGACCAACTGGTTCGAAGCCAGCTACTCTATCCAGCTGAGCTATGGGCGCACAGTGACTTCAGCCACTATAATAGTATAATGCCAAAAGCTTTTCGTGTCAATCTACCTCTACTATGACCTCTATCTCTACTGGAAGGTTAAACGGCAAGACACAAGTGCCGATTGCTGACCTTGCATGCCTTCCTTTCTCACCTAACACCTCTACAAATAGGTCTGATGCTCCGTTGATTACCTTTGGCTGATCATAAAAATCATCCGTGCTTTGAACAAAGCCTAATACCTTTACAAATTGATTGATTTTATCCAAGTCTCCGAGCTCGCTCTTAAGTACTCCCAGTATATTTATTGCTGTTATCCTTGCAGCCTCATAACCTTGCTCGACTGTGAGGTCAGCTCCCAGTTTTCCTGACATGACCACCTTGCCTTCCCTCATCGGTCCATTCCCAGAAAGGTATAGAATATTCCCTGATCTTCTTGCAGTGACATAGTTTCCCATAGATTTTGTCTGACCTGGGAGTATTATACCTAATTCGCCAAGCTTTTTTTCAATTTCAGACATAGTTATTCCTCCTTTGTTTGTTCTAAAATATACTGATACATGACCTCTACTGCTGCTTCAAAGAACTTTTTTCCCAATTCTTCCGTAGCCATGGTTGGGTCGCCCAGAACTCCTATTTCTGATATCCCAGTTACTCCATATTTAAACATAGTTTCAACCAGTTCTCTTGTTGGAGGGCCGACATAGCCTGGTTTTGCCTTATCCATTCTTACATATGCAGGAGCAAGATATAACATCAGAGAAGTCTCAAAGGCGCAAGCATGACCACCGCAGCTTCCAATCGGCATAGAGCTCTCCTTTTCAATTCTTGATAGTATGGCTATCAAACGGTCAAGAGTAAGTGCATTCAAGAAAACCGAGTCCTGAAATATTATCTTAAAATCATCAATAAGCTTGATCGTTGTATCCATGTTTCCGCCATGGGAGGCTAAGAAAATGAATTTCTTGAAGCCATGTCTTAGGTAGGATTGTACATAGTCCTCAACTACCGCTTTGAATGTATCAGGTCTAAGGCTTAAGCTGCCCGCCAAGACCATATGATGCTCTGAAAGCCCTGGGATTATAGTGGGTGAAACCAATGCATTACCCAATCTTTCTGCAAGTCCGCATGACAATCCTATACCAATAGTTTCATCTGTACACTCTGGTAGATGAAGTCCATGCTGCTCCATTGCTCCAAGGCTAATGATCACAGTATCGAAGCCTGAATCAATTTTTTCTCTGATATCTGGCCAGGACATGTACCTTAACTGGAGGCGCTCACCTATCATGTTATTACCCCCCTTCCTTCCTATTATATTGTACTAAATTAATTCACAAAAGTAGAGTTTGAAAAATAAAGCTGCCTAAAGGCAGCCCTTAGGGCGATCAATGATCGCTCTTACAACCATTTGATTATGGCTGCAATTCACTATTTATTGATATCGCAATGAAGAACTCCACCTTGTGCGTAATCTTCGAATTCCATCTCTCTAATAATGATTTTAACTGCCTCGGTTTTGCATCCAACTGTTTCTACCATAGCCTCAGTTACCTTTTTTGCCATGGCTCTCTTCTGTTCTACAGTTCTTCCTTTTAGCATTTCAACCTGGATTATTGGCATTTGTATTCCTCCTTTAATATATTAAAGTACGCCCAGCTTAGCAAGGGCAGCTTTTACTACTTGTTTTTTGTCTTCCTCAAGAGGTCTCAGGGGTCTTCGGGGAATACCACCCTGGTAGCCCAGCATATCCATTCCTGCCTTTAATGCTGGAACTCCCATCCCTCCAGTTACGATGAAGTTTATTTCAATAAGCTTTAATTGCAGCTCTCTTGCTTCCTCTATCTTACCTTCTTTAACAAGCTTTACCAGTTGACAGCACTCGTTGGGCAGTATATTGCCTAGAGCTACTGTTGCGCCTCTTGCTCCCACCGTTAGTGCAGGTAGTAGATATCCGGCATTACCTGCAAATACAACAAAGTCATCGTCCGTATCTCTTACTATCTCGGATAGCTGGACAATATTTCCTGATGTATCCTTTATTCCAACGATATTCGGGTGCTTTGCCAGCCTCGCAATAAGCTTTGAAGACATGTTGATCCCAGTATTCCCCGGCATATTATAAAGCATTACAGGGATAGGTGACTCATCTGCAACGTCAATAAAGTGGTTGTAGAGCACTTCCTCATTCATACTTCCCTTATAATAATGTGGAGGAAGAATAAGTGCTGCATCTGCACCCAGCTCTGCTGCTTCCTTACAGAAGCTTATAGTCTCGAGTGTGGAGTCATATGATGTACCTACGATTATTCTTTTCTCCTTGATAAAATTTTCGATACAGAATTTTATAAGCTCAAGCTTTTCAGCGTGAGTAAGGTATACAAATTCACCATTTGAGCCAAGAACTACTATTCCATCCAGATTTGTCTTTGCCAGTAGATCAAGATTGTGCTTCAGCTTTCCATAATCGATCGATTCATCCTCTGCAAAGGGGGTGACGATCGGCGTATAAATTCCTTTGAGCATTTTATACCTCCTAAATATATTATTGGAGCTGGTGGTGGGAATCGAACCCACGACCTGCGCATTACGAGTGCGCTGCTCTACCTCTGAGCCACACCAGCAGCTGTTACTATGGACATTGTATTACTCCCTGAGCCCAGAGACACCCTCCGCAAACCGGTGAATTATCAGTTCTGCAGTCTGCTTCGTTTGAGTTGATATCCTTGCATCCACCACACAATACACATGGTGAAAATTCGAATTCATATACGCTCTCTCTGAACTCCCTGTACTCACTGCTATCCCATATTTCTTTCAAAGGCTTTTCAATGATGCTTCCAAGTGTGTACTCGTTCATCCTGCGTTCATTACCATTGAGGAAGGTCGTGTATGAATGAAGTAGACCCATACATGGAGAGACCATCCCATCCCACCTTATGAAGGAAATCCGGTCGTGGATGAACCGGCAGTGGTCATCGTATGACTTAAAGGTCTCATTTAGGAGCTTCACCTTCATCATTGAACCTCTGATGTCGTGTAGGGCAACCTTTGTAGTCTCATTATAGTCTATCCTTGGAAGACTTATCTCAGGGATTATGATCTCCTTAAAGCCTATCCTCTCCTCCTCATCCTTTGTGTAAGCCAGAGGCTTGAATAATACCTTTCTGCAAAGCATTTTGCTTTCCATTTCTCTGTCGTATGGGATCACATTGCTCACAGATATTTTTTCTGCCCAGACGCTTGCTGCAAAGCTTCTTAGCTTTGAAAGCTCGTTAACATTATCCTTTGTAGCGACAAAGGCGATGCCAAGGGTCATTTTTCTGTCGCTTTCCTGGTTCATTCTTTTGAACAGCTTGAGGCTGTCATGGATCCCTCCAAAATCAGCTCCCTCTCTTATTGCATTGAATGTCGATGTCTCGGTGCTGTCAATTGAAACCCAGAGAGTATCCAAACCGGATGAAAACAGTTTTTCAAAACTATCCTTATTCAACATTGTCCCGTTGGTGGTCATTTCTACCTTTAGATCAAGGGATTTGAGAATAACTATCATGTTAAATATCTCAGGATGATGCATCGGCTCTCCAAATCCACCAAACATTATCGATTCAAGGGACGGAAACTCCTTAAGTTGGCTTACCAATGCATTAAAAGTCGACATTTCCATGAAACCTGGCGTTTCGTTCCATGTCCTCCTTATGCAGGTGACGCAGTTAAGGTTGCAGGCTGATGTAGGTTCGATATATAGTCTTGATAGTGAATGGATGGAGGGTGTAAGAATCAGCTTTCCATTTTCCTCTGTGAGGATATACTCCATATGCTTACCGGCTGAATCTGTACCGATATACCCTTTATCAAGCTTGATTGAACCTTCAGTATCTCTATGAATGTATTTGATTTTTCCCATTCTCTCACCTCCTTGTTGATACTACAATTATGGGATTGTACTACTGTGATACTCGTTTTTCAATATTATTACTAAGCCGGTATGAGAGCAAAGGCTGCCATAATAACCAGGTTGATTGTTATCATACTTAGGACTGTTGAGGTGAAAACTGCCTGTGAAGCAAATTCAGGCTCATTATCCAGTTCAATTGATGAAAGTACTACATTTACTGCAGTCGGAGCCCCAAATGCTACAACGATTACCCGTGCAAGAATCCCTTGAACTCCCATTAGGGATACAATAAGATATGCTATTGCGGGCGATACGAGTAATCTCACGAAGCTTGATAGGTATAATCTTGTGTTAGTAAGCAGAAATTTGGTTTCGGAAAGTTGTGCACCCAAAGTCAATAGAGCAACTGCCATGTATCCTGATGAAAGGATCGTTAAGGGATCAATAATTGGCTGAGGAATCACGATTCCTGATGATTTGAGTATTGCTGCCAACGCCATTACGTAAAGCAGCGGCATTTTCAATATATATAGTAACGCATCCTTAGTACTCCTGTTTCCTGACCCAGCAGTAAAAATACCAACAGTAAAGAAAGCAATATTGTGTGCCATTAATATAATAGCCTGGATAGATACTGCAATCGGGTCTTCGAATAAAAGCTGGATCAGTGGAAGACTATAGTTCCCAGCATTGAAGTAGGTCGATGAATTTATAAATACGCTGCTTTCAGATTTTGAATATCCTCTAATCTTTGCGATCAGTAATGATATGCCTACTATCAACAGAATAACAATAAGTGAAACAGTTATTGTTATTGTGATTACCTGGCTACTCAACTCACTTTGATATACTTTCAAAAAAAGCATAGAAGGCATAAGAATGTAAAACTGGAGCTTAGTCAATGATTTTATGTCCAGATGAAATGCCGTGTTTAAAACTGCTCCTGCAGTAATAATTATAAATATTGGTAAGATAACGTTTATGAATGTATAAGAAAAATAGGTCATGTTTACTCTCCAGTTTCAGGAATTTAGACAGGTCAATGAAACAGTTGACCTGTCTAATAAATTTAAAATCTTATTTTATCCAAGGTTATATCCTCTAATGTTGAGCACCCAGTCATTAGCATTGTATCCTTAAGCTCAGCCATAAGCTTTTCTGCATAGAGCTGCACTCCTTCTGCTCCTCCGCCAAAGGCCGAGATGGTAAAGGTCCTGCCTATCAAAACAGCATCTGCGCCTAAAGCAAGTGCTTTAAATACATCTGCTCCGGTTCGGATGCCTCCGTCTACGAATATCTTGATCCTCTTACCGACAGCTTTTCTTATCTCAGGAAGCATTTCAGTAGTTGCCGGAGTATTATCCAAAACTCTGCCTCCATGATTTGAGACCACGATACCATATGCTCCCGACTGGACCGCTTTCTCAGCAGCCTTACCACTCATTATTCCTTTAATAATGAAAGGCAGCTTGGTTGAATCGACTATTGACTTAAGATCCTCGACGGTCTTAGAGTAAACAGGTTTACCGGAAGCAGCCAAATGAACCAGGCCTGCAGAATCTATATCCATTGCAAGAGCAAGGACATTTAAGTCTTCAACTATTTTTATTTTCTCAAATATCTTTTCCTGAGACCAGGGCTTAAGAGTAGGGATGCCCCATCCACCTACCTCTTTAAGAGGCTTTAGGGGTGCATTGAAATAGTCATCATTAGCCCCATCTCCAGTGAATGCAGCTATTCCTGCTGCCTTTGCTCCCATAAGGGTCCTTCTGTGGTACTCCTCCTCTGACAGCTTCCCTCCGTAGTTTATGTCCATTCCTCCTATTGGAGCTACAAAAATTGGTGCTTCAAATTTTTTGTCGAAAAGCTCGATTGATATATCCTGACCCTTTCCCTCATAGATGGTATCCATTACTACCTTGACTTCGTTTAGATAATTGAAGCTCCTTATAAATGAGCTGCCTGTCCATTTAGCGCCTACTCCCGGTACCCACCCCCTGCAGGCAACACCATTGCATTCCTTGCAAACCAGGCAATTTGGGGTCAATATTTCCTTTGCCTTTTCTCTTACTTCGTTGTAATTCATATGTACTCCTCCCCAGTCCCTATTTGGAATATTATGTTTAATATTATATCACTTTAGCTTGATATTTAGAAACCCTAAGTTCTTGCAAAAAAAAAAGAGGGGAACTTGTCCCCTCACATTATATCACTAATTAATCGTCATCTCTTTCATCATCATCATCATCGTCGTCATCGTCATCATCATCATCATCGTCGTCGTCATCATCTTCATCATCATCGTCGTCATCATCGTCGTCATCATCAAAATCTACCCAGTCGTCATCAAGGTCATCGGTCTCGAATTCAAGAACCTTTCCGGTATATGCGTCTATCTCTATTTCATATTCTCTTCCTTCGCTGACTATTTCGATTTTGTATTCCATATCATCATCGTCATCATCAAGCTCGATACTTTTGATCTCGCCTCTGACCAGACCAAGTGCTATACTTTTCGCTCTATCCAATCCGATGATCTGTTTTTGCTGATTTGTTACATCTGCTTTCACTTTTTCAGATTTATCATTTATATTGGTTTTTTTGTCGTCATTATCATCATCATCGTCTATTTCATGCTTTGTTATAGTTCCACTAAAAGCGTCTATTTCCAATTCATGTTTAACACCGTCTGCAATTATGTGAATTTCGTATTCAGGTTTGTTGTCATCATCATCGTCATCATCAAGTTCCAACTTAATGATCTCACCTTTTACTCTTGCAAGTGCAATTGCCTCCACATCAGCTCTGCTGATTATCCCTTTCGATTCAACTATTCTTTCATCGTCTTTGTCATCCTCATATAAGTCGTCATCCAGGCTATCTTTCAGTGTTTGTTTTATGATTTTTGCCTCTATCTGTTTGTTTTGCAGCATTGCAGCGATAGCTTTATTGACTCTTTCCACCAGTTCTGAATCTACTGAGTCGTCGTTTACGGTTAAGCGCACCACATTATCCTTTCCCCCGGAGATATAACTTGACAGGATCATTAAATCAACCAGATCATTCACCGTTCCCTCAAGGGATTTATCCTTAGGCTCGAAGTTCTCGAGCATCCTCTTTGCATCAAGGTTGAGAGGATTTATCTCTATTACCCTATCAAGCCTATTAGTTACAATTTCTATACTTGGATTTACGTCCATCTTGATCGCACCAGCAGGAACTGCCGTCAAATAACCTCCTGCTCCGACTACTATAGCAAGTACCAATGCGATACCCTTTAGAATTGTTGAATTGTTTTTCATTCTTATCCCTCCTGTTGTATTTGATACGTTAACTGATGAGGGATGACTTTTATTGCATCCATTTGACAATTATTTTCATAATTTCTATTAATCGTCATCTCTATCATCATCATCATCGTCGTCGTCATCGTCGTCATCATCGTCGTCATCATCATCGTCATCGTCGTTATCATCGTCATCGTCGTCATAATCGTCATCGTCATCGTCATCGTCGTCATAATCGTCATCGTCGTCGTCATGAATCATTGTAGGAGCAGGTGCCAATCTTTCAATCTTCTCCATATCTTTTGTTTCAATTATCTTCTCAAGGTCAAGTCCTATTCCCTGACTCAATCTGACAAGCTCTTGGATCGACATGCCTGCAAGCTCTTCGATCTTGAGATCAGGATCAAGTACCATTAGATTTCTGATAAAGGTCATTATACTAACAGATACTCCATATTCTTTTGCATACCTTTCTATGGATGAGGTCTCCTCCAGTCTCTGGGTCAATACAATAGGTTCTATTTCATTCTTGTTAAGATATTGATGGATCGACTGATCCAGCACTTTCTTTTTCTCTTCAGCCTTCTCATGGTTCTTGTTGTAGACTGAAAGCAACAGAAATTCATTGTTTTCGCTTAGATATCCTTCAGCCATCATTTTTTCCAGTATCTCCTCTGATACAAGAAGTATTGACTCATCTTTAAAGGTAATACCCTCGATTATTTTCTCTCCGTCCTTATTTCCTGCTTTTAGTGCAATTACCTTGTCTTTCTTGTTGGTTTCAATCGTTATACTGGGATTTACATCGAGATATACTCTGCTGTCGACTGTGTTTGAAACCAACTGCCAGTTAATAAAAACCGCAAGGAATACTGCTGCAATGGATGCATAAGGTACCAGTCTTCTTATTGACTTCATGACATTTCCTTGAGACGTTATTTCATCGTGTCTAAGCATCTTTGTTCGAGGTTGTGCTTTGATTTCCTCAAGAAGATCTATGGGCGCCTTTTCAATTGAATTTTTAATGCTTTGTAGTACTTCATTATCCTTCATGCCCTGACCTCCTTTTCTTCAAGGTGCACCCTCAATTTCTTAAGTGCCCTGTGATACTTTGATAGTGTTGTTGACAGGCTTAAACCGATGCTCTCGGCTATTTCCTTATGCTTAAGACCTGTCACTGCATAGAGGAGCACTATCTCCCTCTCCTCCTCAGTGAGCTTATCCAGAACTGTCTGGAGCACTATTTTATCATCCATATCAGTAATGTAAGAAAACCTTTTGTCATCCTGTATGGTTTCAGGCTCGAGGTTGGTTGTTCTTGATTCTTTTCTGACAGATGAATAATAAAGGTTTTTAGCTATAGTGAACATCCAGGCCAGGGGCTTACCCATGGGCTTGTACAGGTGGGAGGCAGAGAGTATCTTTACATAGGTCTCCTGCATAAGGTCCAGACTCCCCTGATGATCTTTTACTAATGATAGACTGAAGGCATACATGGTCCTCTCTGTAAGCCTGTACAGCTGATCGAATGCTTCCATATCATTCTTTCCTATCTTTTTAAAAAGAATTTCATCTATTTCAATATTGTTGTATTTTTCAGGCTTTGGAGCCTGGTCTTCGTATACGAAGGCAAACATCAGCATGACTTTATCCCCTTTGATAATATAATGCGCAGATACTTGTTTTTATTGCATACTATCGAACATTTTTTTGTATTTACCCTGCTAATTGTTTTCTAAGACAAATATCTAAAGGTTACATTTCATTTACAATGCTTCTCATGGGGTGTCAAATGATAAACTATGGGTATTAAGCTACTTAAGATCATTTCTAAGGAGGCACTATGAAATATTTTAGACTGCTGATAATCACTATTATTCTTTTGATCATGATACCCCTCTCTGCAGCTGAAGCTTCTTCAGGGATAACAGAGTATAATATACAGATAAATGAGCATTTTTCATACTCTCAACGTGAATTCAGGCTTCCTGATAAGGGATGGTTTTTTATAAGAAAAATCAACAGCTCAGCTGATGACTCTTATTTGACAAGCTTTGAGATCCCTGGAGATTCGGGGACCTTGAGGTATTTCGATACAGATGGAACTCTCGTAGAAACCAATTTGACAGGTGGAGTTCTTCCTGCGGGGAAAATGCTTTTTCTATCCACTGAAAAATATAACTACATATTAGGTCAGCCTTATTCCTATAAGGATCTGGGCTCTGGTACTGTCCTAAGCACAGGTTCTCACACCATATCGATTGCCAAGGGTGAAGGAAAATGGCTCGTGACTCAACGATTCAAGCTTCTCCCAGGAAGCTTTGGGATCATGTGGGGTATAGGATCAAGTGAGCCATTGGTCGATTTTAGCAATAAGTACCAGAGAATTATATGGGGAAACTATGATCTAAGTGAGAATGCCAGACTTCTCTATGATGGATACCATTATAGGAGTCCTTCGAGTTATATTCCCTATGCAGAAGGATCATATTGGCGTATACCAAGTGACTACTTGACTAATTCACTTATTAAGACTGGAGGCAGTCCAGCTTCAGATGTCCTTGGAAATGCTCTGTTAAGAATAGCTCACAAGAATATAAATGAAGAGGGCTATATCCCCAGTCTTCCAAAAAGTCTTTGGCTTTATGATGACTACGGAATAAATGGAGGCTTTTTCGACACAAGGTTCAATGCAGACACACTTGAAACAAATATTGTTGCCCTCAGAAAGTTTGGTGATCCGGTTTTAAGAGATGCCTGCCTTAAGCTTGCTGAATACTACCTTATGCATGGAACTACGAGAAAAATCGTAACCTATGACAGTTATGGAAATGAGGGTTGGCTGGTTGAGGATTATTACGGAACAGGCGGGAGTCCAACACATATATCCCTCAATCATCAGCTTCAGGCTATCCATGCGTTCTATATGTTATATGAGGATGAGAATGATGAAAGATTCCTGAGTTTTGCTGATAAGATGCTCCAGGGTATAAAAAATACCACTTATTTATGGATAAAAGATGATAATAATCTTGAGTATGCATATCTGCAAAATGGTGAAATGGGACTAAGAGATTATGATTATTTAACTTACAACGATCTGTTGAACGTGTAGGATGATCTGATGAGGATCAAGGGCCAAAGAGATCCGGACCTGGATATTTTGATACAGAATAAAAAGTTATGGATGGATGCCAATGGTATAACTGGATATAGGAAATAATAGAGGAAAGGTCTGATTCGAAGGCCTTTCCTTTATTTTATCGTTATCTCTGAAATTTGCACCGGATTAAATAACCTGATCGGCAGTACGCTGTTCCCAAGTCCGCTGTCGATATATAGGGTAGTGTCCCCAACTTTCATTAACCCTTTGTCATATTCAGGGAAAAAGCCTTCACCTGGTGACAGAACTCCCCCGACAATAGGGAGTCTTACCTGACCGCCATGGGTGTGCCCAGAAAGCATGAGGTCGATTTCTCCATGAAGGTAAGGTATTGGTCTATTAGGTGAATGAGCAAGGAGAATATTGAAATATCCAGCATCAACATTTGAAAATAGTTTCTCATAACCATCACTTGATGAATAAAAGTCTGAACCGTAAATCATTAGGGTGTTATCCCCGATTGTGAGCCCAACTGAGTTTTCATCCAGTATCTCTATTCCTCTATCCTCGATACCATTTATAAATTCCCTGAAATGTGGATTGCCATGCTCGTGATTCCCGTAGACGAAATAAACCGGCTTTCCTGTTTCCACAAGTCTTTCGATAAGCTCGTAGGAAAGTGAAAAGTCAACCGTTTTAAAATCTATAATGTCCCCTGTCAATGCAATGAAATGAGGATCAAAGAGCCTTACGCTTTCAATTATTCCACCCAAATCCACCCTATCATTGGAGTGAAAGTCAGTTATCTGTGTTATCCTTATCTCTTTATCCAGCTTCTCAGACTGGAGCTCCACTCGGTTTATCTTAAAGTTTGAAATCTGATCATCTATATATATAAATGACAATAAAGCCATTATCAAAAGCAACATGAATATTTTTGACTTTTTCATATTTTCACCTGCTATCACAATTCTTGATCTACTGTGTGATTATATCATAAATTGCAATGATAATTAAGGTTACGAAATCTAAATGATTATCATTTTATCATTTGAAGTTGTCAAGCATCGTGACTGTTTTGTAATTATTTGATGCCAGTTTTATCATGTTACTGTACAATAGTGATAGGAGAGTGATATGCATTAAAGAAGGAGGTGTCGATATGAGCAAAAGACTTATTTCGCTGCTGCTGATCATTTCAATGATAATACCTCTTGTGGGCTGTGGTGGTAGTTCATCAGAGCCTGTTATGAAGGAAGAGTTGCTGATTGAAGGGGTCGTAAATGGAGAAAACCTAAGCCTGGGTTCAGAGGGTATTGAATTAAGACTCGATCCGGTATTCATATCATCGGATGTTAATGCAAGGATATCAAGGATTTCAAACGCTCCTCCTCTCGATGAGGAAGGTGAGATAGATCTTGAGGTATATGATTTCTCACTCGAAGGTATAACTCAGGTCGACGGTGTAATTCAACTTTCCATCCCATTAAATCTAGCCGAGGGAGAGATCCCTGGTGCAGCGTACTTAAACGAAGCTACCGGTCAATGGGAGCCTTTAGCATTTATGTATGATGAAGCAGCAGGGTCAATTGTAATACTCACAGACCATCTTTCCAAATATGGAGTTTTTACTTCAAGCAACAAAGGAAAGAGAAAAGCCAGGTTGGAATTTTTAGGTCTTTATGGTGAGGGCAGGGACGAGGATTTCCTTGCAGCTGTGGAGGAATACTCCATAGGTGGCGTTCCGGCATCTGAATGTTATGAAATAGGTGCAGGTGCTGTTGGAGATTCACTCCAGATCGGAGCTGATATCCTCGGAAACATAACTCAAAGTGCAGGATATCTAGCTTACGGTGAGGATGTTCTGTCAACAATAGGCGATCATGTTGGCAATATTGGTCTTCTTCTCTCTGTTGTACAAATTGGTACAAATATCTATCAGGGAAAGATACACGAGGCAGTAGTTGCAAGTCTTAAGACCTCGTTTACATACGTTATGGGCAAGGTTGCCTCAAAGCTTAGCAGCTCGGTCATGTCTGCAAGTATGGCTGCTGTTGCTATCGTCGACTACTCTATAAATAAATTTGGTACTGAGGCAGTTGAAGGAAGATCTGAAATATACAGAGAAGCATATGCCCTGTATCATTCAAAGGGAAATCCCGGCTTCAAAGGCTCTGATTATTGGTACAAGACCTTCTACCCTATGTTTTCAGATCCGAAGATGACAGAGGAAGGATTAAAGACTGAAATCGACAGGATCGTTGTTGAACATTGCAATGAATTCTGGCTTCCTCAAAATGAAGTTGAGGTAGCAGATTATATGTCTCAGGCAAGAGACAAATTTGGATTCTCTGCTGGAGGAGGCTTGAATAAGGGTCTTATGGAGGAGATAAGTAATGAAAGAATATCCATGCTATATCAGGATGTACTCCCTGGAGTATTTAATCAAATAGCATTAAGGATCAATATGGATAACGAGAAGAAGCTTAGGGATGAGTATAAGGCTCTGTCTGACTATTTAAATACCTCTATTGCATTTAACGTCACTGACCCCTCAAAGACATATGCAAAGCATCAGGTAAAATTTTCAGTCTTGAATGACAAGGCTGATATAGCAAACTGGACCGGTAGATTTAAGGATGATGGCACCCTTAACACAAACTTTACGCTTTATGGTCACTTATATGCAGGATCACCAAACAAGATAGAAATATATAGTCCCAATGCAGATTTGGAAAAGGATGAGCCTGTCGAGACCATAGAGTTCAAGGTAGTCCCACCTTCTGTCGATATAGTTATCAAAAAAGAAACCGGAAGACTGACAAAACTCGTTTCTGCCAAAACACCCGCGGATGCAGTTTCCAACCTTCTTGTTGAGGATGAATACAAATCATATTTTGCTGAGGATATGCACCCACTGCCAATGGAACATCTGCTGAGTCAACAGCCTATTTTGATTCCTGAGAGTAATGTTATAGACGTTAGCTTAAGTGGCAGCTGGGCAACAGATACCGTTAGTGGTAAAAATCAATATGCTGAATGGAGTACTCAATACAAGTATGACGTTCAGAATTTCCATCTAAATATTCCGCTTTCAGTAAACAGCGATCTTCCAGTTATCGGGACCGATAAGACAGCACTTCTTCTCGATGGCAAGGGCACCTATAGCTATACTGTTACTATAACAACTGTCACGACATCAAACCAGGAGGTGCCGGCTATAGGAGAAAAGGCCTGGACTACAGGTTCCGTTACAAGAACAACTACCTTTACCTCCTCAGGTGATGTGGAGCTTTACACACATAGCAATGCCATAGACAGCTCAAAGCCAGTGACTGTACTTGAAAACGGGATTGAAAATCTTGAAACTACAGCTGTGGTTCTTAATTTCCTGAACCCTGTAAATCAGGCGAATGTGGTTGAAAATCACTATTTGAAAACAACCTGGGAGGACAAGGCCGAGAAGGAGGAAACCAGTACCAACGAGTATCCTATAGATGCAACCAGTATTCTTGGCAATGGATACCAAATATATTTCAAATATCCGGTTAAATAGTTGCCAATAACGTAAAAGATGCTCCGACGGCTTTCAATTAAGCCTTCGGAGCATCTTTATTGTGGTGCGGGAAAGAGGACTTGAACCCCCACGTCGTTGACACTAGATCCTAAGTCTAGCGCGTCTGCCAATTCCGCCATTCCCGCAGGTGGTGGTTCATCAGGGACTCGAACCCTGGACACCCTGATTAAGAGTCAGGTGCTCTACCAACTGAGCTAATGAACCATGATTAAAATGGTGATCCATCCGCGACTCGAACGCGGGACACCCTGATTAAAAGTCAGGTGCTCTACCGACTGAGCTAATGGATCAGGTAAATGGGGTGGATAATGGGACTCGAACCCACGACCTCCAGAGCCACAATCTGGCGCCCTAACCAGCTAGGCCATATCCACCATGTAATTTTGGAGCGGGTGAAGGGAATCGAACCCTCGCACTTGGCTTGGGAAGCCAGTGCTCTACCACTGAGCTACACCCGCAACAATAAAACCTTTGCTGCCGATCCCAATTTACTGCCGCACTCCCAGCACTTTTTGTGCTGACTTATATGATTATAGCAGGGTTGATTTATGATGTCAATATGACCTTTGTGGTTCATTGGAAATTTTCATCCTCAAGAAATGAGAGCTGGTGAAGGTTTTTATCCATCAGATTGCTTAGAGATATTCCAAGGAGTCTCAGGCTTTTATCCCATTCCATTTCATCGAAGAGTGTCCTGGAGAGCTCATAAAGCTCATCCTTGTCGCTGATGTACCTATGATAGGTCCTTGATTTTGTATGGCTTTCAAAATCCTCATCCTTGATCTTCACCGTAAGCGTGCGGCCATGGAGATTTCTTTTAATAAGATCATCCTCAAGCTCCTTCGCATAATCCATCAGGAATTTATCCAGAAGCTTTTTGTCTCTTGTAGGTCTGAAGGTCCTCTCTACGCCTATGGACTTTCTCTCTCTTGTGGTCTCAATTTCTCTTGGATCGATCCCTCTTATCCTGTCGTATATCTCCTTGCCCCATTTGCCAAAGAAATCGACCAGGAAATCCTCGCTTAGCCCATACAAATCTTCTATTGTGTATATTCCTATGTCTTCAAGCTTCTTTCTTGATTTTGCGCCGATCCCGTAGACCTTGCCAACAGACAATGGGAAGAGGATCTGTGGCATCATATCCTTTGTTATCTTCATGAAGCCGTTTGGTTTGTTCCAATCCGAAGCAAGCTTTGCAAGGAATTTATTGTATGATACACCAACTGATAATGTCAGACCGGTTTCCTCCAGCACCCGCTCCTTGATCATATTAGCCAGCTCCTCAGGCTTCATTTCGATTCCGGAGATGTCCATATATGCCTCATCGATCGACAGAGGCTCTATTCTTGGTGTAATCTCTCTAAGTATTGAGAATACCTTCCTTGATATCTCTTGATACCTGTTCATTCTGCCAGGCAGATATATCCCATGGGGGCATCTTTCTCGTGCCATAAAAATCGGCATTGCCGAGTGGATTCCATATTTCCTCGCCTCGTAATTGCAGGTTGTTACGATACCTCTCTGGCTTCTGCCTCCAACAATAACTGGTTTTCCTCTCAGCAAAGGGTTATCCACCTCTTCAACTGATGCAAAGAATGCATCCATATCAAGGTGCAAAAAATCAAGTGGTGAATCCATCTGTTATCCCTGCCTCATATAGCATATCTTTGCTTCTATCTTTGTCCCTATCTCCAGGACTCCGTAGCTGCCCGTGGTAAGCCCGCCTCTGGGCAGAGAAGGACTTCCCGGATTCATCATTATTAGATTCTCGTCGATCCTTCTCATCGGTATGTGAGTGTGTCCGAACAGCACAACATTTACACCCGATTCGAGGGCATGATAGTAGAGTCTGTTAAGGTCATTTTTCACACTATACTTATGTCCGTGGGTCAGTAGGATCTTCTTTCCTTCAACAGTTATATGCTGCTCTCTGGGATAATTGGTCTGCCAATCTCCATTCCCGGCTATTATGTGCGATGGTATTTTAAGCATCTCCTTGATCCTTTCGCCATCGGAAGCAAAGTCTCCGAGGAATACAAGCATATCGAATTCCTTTTCCTCCTTGAGCTTTGAAAGTATTCCCTGAACATGGCTGTGTGTATCGCTAACGACAAGTATTCTCATTTTCCTCACCCAATAATCTTGCCAATACTTCCCTTAAGCCGTCTATTGCCCTTCTTCTATGACTGATGGAATTCTTTACCTCGTATGGCATCTCAGCGAAGCTTTTATGGTAGCCCTCAGGAACAAAGAGCGGGTCATACCCGAAACCGTTTACACCCTTTTCTTCCTCCAGGAGGCTGCCTCTGCAAACACCTTCCATTACATATTCATTGCCTTTTTCATCGATAAGAGCTATTACTGAGCGGAACGCTGCAGTTCTATCCTTATCTTTAAGATTCCTCAGCAATGTCTCATTGTTTAGCTTGTCGTTGCCATCCTCACCGCCATATCTGGATGAATAAACCCCTGGTTCACCATTCAGGGCATCTACGAATAGCCCCGAATCATCAGCCATGACCATGTAAGGAGTAAGCTCTTTAAGTGCCCTCGCTTTTTTAAGGCTGTTAAACTCAAGAGTGTCTCCGTCTTCGACCACCTCGAGGTGTCCTAGACCGGCTTCATCCTTGGATAGTATTTCTACCGGCAGATCCTTTAGTATCTCTCTTATTTCATTTACCTTATTCTTATTGCTGGTTGAAAGTACAAGCTTTCTCATGCTATGCCTCCTGGATAAGTGCTGTGATCTCAGTTCCCAGAATCTCTTTTTGAAGGGCAATAAGCTCCTTGTTTCCCTTTTCCGCCAGATCCAGAAGCTGATCGAGCTGAGCTCTTGTATAAACTGCTCCCTCTGCAGTACCCTGTACCTCGACGAAGCTTCCTTCATCACCCATGACCACATTCATGTCGACCAGTGCAACATGGTCCTCCTCATAGCATAAGTCGAGTATAGGTCCCTCCTCCGATATTCCAACGCTTATTGCTGATAGAAATCCTGTTATGGGAAACTTATGGAGAAGCTTTTCTTCTCTCAGCTTGCATACAGCATCTACTAGTGCTATGTACGCTCCGGTGATCGATGCTGTCCTTGTGCCTCCATCGGCTTGTATGACGTCACAGTCGATCCAGATAGTCCTCTCACCCAGCTTCGACATATCCACCACTGACCTTAATGACCTTCCGATCAGCCTCTGGATCTCCTGGTTTCTTCCGTCTATCCTGCCCTTTGTCGAGTCCCTTATTTTTCTTTGCATAGTGCTTCCTGGCAGCATTGAGTATTCGGAGGTTACCCATCCCTGTCCTGTTCCTTTAAGGAATGGGGGTACCTTTTCCTCGACCATGGCTGTACAGATCACCTTAGTGTTCCCCATCTCTATCAATACAGACCCATATGGATGCAATAGGTAGTCTCTGGTAATTCTTACGGGTCTCATCTGATCGTTGCTTCTGTTGTCTATTCTCATTTATTTTCTCTCCTTAGATAGATTGATACCTACATTCTATCAAAAATTTAACCTCTTATGTTAAAAGACACCAAAAAACCCCTCATGGGGGTTTGTTATTTCTTCATAGGCGCAAAATATCCGCCTCTGACAGGTGTTATATTGTTTATGGTTATGAAGGCATTATTGTCTACTGAGTCCACCACCGATTTCAGTTTTTGCATATCCTTCCTGTTTAGGACGACGTTCAGGATCTCTCTTGGCCCCTCGATACCCTGGGCTTCCAGTATCGTCACACCAAAGCCGTTACATCTCAACGCATCTACCAGATCGCTTTCGCTGGAGCTTTTCAAAATTATCTGAGCAGAAAGGTTACCCATTGCTATCTTGTTTTCAATCGTTATTCCGACGAAGTTACCTGCAGCAAAGCCCGCGCAGTAAGCCAATAGATTAAGTGGATTATCAAGTGAGCTTACGACCTTGCCAAGTGCGGTAACGTATATTCCTACCTCAAAAAAACCTATGGCAGCAGCCTGCAGTCTTCTGCCCTGGACCACCATGAGAGTCCTTGTGGTTGCCATGGATACATCAACGACCCTTGCCATAAATATGAGCGCATAACCTAAAAGTACCTCCATATACTATCTCCTTTCAATATATACAAGGGAAGGCTAGCCTTCCCTTGTATCAATATTCTTATTTTAATATAATCTATCACTTCAATTTAGTCCATACCGGCATTAGTATAACTGAAAATATTGTGCTATCCCTTCAGTAATTCCCTGAACAACCCTCATTTGATAAGCTGGGTCTCTAACCAGAGCTTCATCCTGTGGATTTGACAGATAACCTATCTCTATCAGGATAGCAGGCATGATGGTCTCTCTAAGGACCACAAGCTCAGGCCGCTTGATGACGCCTCTACCAGGAATTCCAGTATTTCTGATTATGCTTGAATAGACGGTATCAGCAAATGGATATTGGTCCTCAAGCTTGAATTCACTTGACGTAGCAGGGCAATATAATACCTCAAGGCCGGTTATGCTGCTTTTGATGTTTGAATTTGCATGCATACTTATGAAGAGGTCTGCGTTAAGACTATTGGCTATTCTGGCCCTGTCATAAAGATCAACGAATAAATCCTCATTTCTTGTAAGGATTACGTTGTATCCCTGAGCCTTAAGTGCCTCTTCAAGCTGAAGTGCCATTGAAAGGTTTACTGCCTTCTCCTGATATCCAGTGATTGAAATTGCACCAGGGTCCTTTCCGCCGTGGCCTGCGTCTATAACGATTGTTCTTGCATTTGGATCGATATTCTCATTCCTAGCTGCAAGAAGCTCAAGCGAATAATCTTTTTCCCGGGATAAAAGCTCAATATTTACACTTCTTCTAAAACCTACGGTGATTTCAGTCGTGGATCTCCCCCTTGAAACCTCAACCTGATTAACCAGGTTGTCCTTAATCACGAAACTCCCCTCCGGAAGATTGGTTGAATCTGAAGGAATTTTAATAAATAGCTCTTTTCTTACCTCATCATACTCGAAATCGGCCTCAACTCTCTCCATATGTCTGAACAGAAGCTTTGCTTCCCTACCCAAGTTTTCATAGGAGAAATCCTCCCATATGTTCTCCTCAGGGTATATCCGCAGACCCTCCTCAGTTGGAACTATTAGAACCTTTGGATTGTCTGCTCCATCCTTTATATCGAGAACCACCCTTACTATCCTGTCGTTGGAGCTGTAGTTTTTATCAGCTACAAATTGGGAGGCTCTAACCTGCTTTATTATTCCCAGACTGTAATCAAAGGTCTGGTATTGTTCGCCATAAAGTGTTGCGTCCATGATATCTATTACTGTTCTGGTCGGGTTTGTTAATTCTATGACATTATACTCCGGTATCGTCACTCCCTCAACGAGTATGAAATCCCTGTTGTCCTCTTCATCCCGGTATATCCCAGTGATCTGATTATCATCAAATGCAATGACTGAGGATGTCCCATCCTCTGATGCCACAAAGCTGAACTCAGCATTTTCACTAAGGGTAAGCACCAGTCTCGTGGTGTAGGGATTCGGGGGGATAGTAAACTGAGAGTATTGAACTCTTTGTATCAGATCTTCCTCCAGAGAAAAGTCTCCAGGAGCATCAACCTTCCCCGGAACATTAAGCCTTGCATCCTTAAAATCCAGCACCAGTTTGCCTGATCCTTCAAGATACATAGAATCATATTGCAGTGGCTTATCGCTTGTAATTTTTATCCTATACTTTCCAGTACTTCCTTTTACAGCTGATATTGCTGTAATTGTTGAAGTTCCAGCTGTTTGAGGAGCCTCCGTCTTTGGAGAATCTATTATGGCGGTATAGCTGCTTGGATCCCAGTTCACATTATAGCCAAGAACCTGGGATACGAATCTCACAGGAACCATTGTCCTTGAGTCGTTGTTCATAGCGGTGAAGGTCACAAGCTTTGGAATTGAGCCCTGATCAAGCTGCATAGATTGCCCATTCACCAGTACCTTATCGCTGTTTATACTCATGCTCACTACTGCCGAGTTATGTACAACCGTGGCAGTTTGGGTTGCATTATCCCATCCGATCTGTGCCCCCAGACTCTCCATGAACCTTATGGGAACAAGAGTCCTGTCGCCCATTATTACAGGCGGGACCACAGTAGAGAGGCTGCTTCCATCAAGCATTAAAGAAACCTTTGGAACCTTCATGGACTTTCCGTCCACCTTAACGTCCACCTGAGGTATATTCGAGCTTCCAAAGGATATATTAAAGGATGCTATTATAATCATTAGTAGTATAAGTAAAATCAAGCTGCGCTTCATAAGCCCCTCCTTTCAAAACATGCTGTGTCCTGTTAGCATATTTATATCAAAATATTACCGCCCTTTCAACGAAAGGGCGGATAATGTAACCATAATGTAATATGTGAAATTATAGCTGAAGAGCTCTGTAAAGCTCATCGCTTCCAGGAGGTGGTATTGGTACCTTCCTGTCTCCTGTTACTGATTCGATACCTCTGTGGGTGATCTCTCCAACAATAGTTGCCTTTACCCCATTATTATCAAGGTCTCTTAAAAGAGCATCCGCATTCCTTTCGGGGACTACCATTATCATGCTTCCGCTGGATATAAGCTTTCTGGGATCTATGTCGAGTATATGGCAAATCTTTTTCGTTACGTCTTTTATTGGAAGCTTTTCCTCATAAAGAGTCACGCCCTTACCAGTCGCTTCACCTGTCTCCCAGATAGCTCCGTAAATACCGCCCTCCGTCACATCATGCATATACAGCACTCCATGGTTTCTTCCTAAAAGTCCTTCTTTTACAACGCTTAGATGCTGTGAAAGCTCTTTTGCCTCATTTAACTCTTCCTGAGTCAAATGCTCTTTAAGCCTTACTCCCAGCTCTGATGCCAGGATGTGGGTCCCTTCTAGCCCGATCCATTTTGTAAGTACGACCTTGTCTCCGGAGCTTATACCCTGATAACCCTTGAAGTGCTCGCGTTTCATCCTTGCAATTACAGTTGAGCTTAACACAATCCTTGTGACTGCATCGGTCACCTCTGTGTGTCCCCCGATTATCTCGACTCTTGCTTCTCCCGCTGCTCTTCCGGCATCCTTCATGATCAGCTCAAGCTCCTCCTCGGTTGTCCCTGGAGGGCATAAAATGGTCAGGAGTATACCAACAGGCTCTGCTCCTCTTGTAGCTGCATCATTACAGGATACGTGTATTGCCAGGGCACCAAGTCCCTTTGTTGCACCTGTGATAGGATCTGTGCTGACTACACACAGCTCTCCCCCCAGGTCCATAACACCTGTGTCTTCGCCTATACCGGGCCGTGCGAGCACTTCATCTCTCTTATATGTAATATTGCTGAAAACAAGCTTTTCTAGAAGCTCATTGGGTACTTTACCAATTTCCAATTCCATCAACCTCCTAAAATATATCCTACCAGATTGAAGGACATAAGAAAACCCCCTAACCATAGGTCAGGGGGCAGGTAAACATTTATTTAGCTGTTGAATACCTCAAGGTCCATTGCATTTTCACTTTTTGCAATGATCGATGTACAAACTGCATCGCCAGTTACATTTATGGAAGTCCTTCCCATATCTACAAGTCTGTCGATGCCCATTATAAGTCCAAGCCCCTCAAGAGGAAGACCTACTGATTGGAGCACCATAGAGAGCATTATTGCACCTGCTCCAGGAACTCCTGCTGTACCAATGGATGCCAAGGTTGCTGTGAGTACTATAGTCAGCATCATTGGCAAAGTCATTTCGATACCGTACGCCTGAGCGATGAACAATGAAGCAATACCTTGCATCATAGCAGTACCATCCATGTTTATAGTAGCTCCCAATGGTATCGTAAAGGATGATATATCCTTTGAAATTCCAAGTTTCTTCTCACAGATATCAAGAGAAAATGGGATTGTTGCTCCACTGCTAGCGGTTGAGAAGGCAACAAACATAGCAGGAGAGAATTTCTTGTAGAATTTCCTCAAGCTTAGGTTTGCAAATACCTTGAACAGGGAACCGTATACTACAGTTGCTTGGATAAGTAGTGCAAGGTAAACCAAGCCCACATATTTCATTAAAGGTAAAAGTGCTGTGTAGCCGAGGGTTGCAAAGGTCTTTGCTATTAGCCCAAAAACTCCAATGGGAGCAAACAGCATGACTATTTCAACAAGCTTCATTATTAGGTCATTAAGCTTTTGGAAAAATGAAGCAAGATATTGACCCTTTTCTCCAAGCAATGATAAACCAATGCCTGTAAACAAAGCAAAGACAATAATTTGAAGCATGTTTCCGCTTGCCATCGCCCCGACAACATTATTAGGTATCATCTCGTATAGGACCTGAACCAATGGTATCTTTTGATTGATTGTGACATCAACAGTCTGGATCGCTCCCATATCAAGGCCTACTCCAGGTTTGAAGAATACTCCCAAAACTAATGAAATAATAATTGCAACTGCAGTTGTAGACATATAAAATACTATGGTTTTTGAACCTACTCTTCCAAGCTTCTTAACATCACCCATGTTGGCAGCCCCATTGACAAGTGATACAAATACCAAAGGCACTACCAACATCATGATACCTCTAAGGAATACTTGGCCTAAGAATTGAAATAATCCGTTGATAAGTATTGTGTCCTTTAGGGTTCCTGCAGGCAGATTGTACACTAAAATACCTGTAACCAGTCCGACACCAAGAGCGATAAGGACCTTTGTTGTTAGACCAATTTTTCTTTTTTCCATATGATTCGCCTCCTTTTATTAGTTTGAGAGCTTTTCCAATTGCTCTTTACTTGATTATAACTGTACCGATAGATAACTGTCAATTAAATAGAAAAAAGACAGAGCAGCCGGCTCCGTCTTTGTAATTACCTTTTCTTAAGCTTTTCAGAGAGGATAGCACTTACCAATTGTGGATTGGCCTTGCCCTTTGTCTCCTTCATTATTTGTCCCATTAAAAAGCCTACAGCTCTGTCTTTACCGTTTTTATAGTCATCAATGGACTGAGGATTGGCATCAAGGATCTTATCCACAGCTTCAGCAAGGGCACCCTCGTCGCTTATCTGTATAAGGCCTTGCTCAGAAACTATGGTCTCAGGAGATTTTCCTGTTTCGAACATATCCCTAAGAACCTTTTTCCCTGTATTGTTGTTTATTTTGCCATCTCTTACGAGGATCAAGAGCTCTGCAAGGTCCTTTGAGGAAAGCTGGAGCTCCTGTATCTCCTTCTCCTCCTCCTTTAGTCTTCTCAGTACATCGCCCATCATCCAGTTGGCAACGAGCTTGCTGTCGTCCACATGCTTCACGGTCTCCTCAAAGAAGTCTGCCAGCTCCCTGGATTGTGTCAATACTGAAGCGTCGTAGTCGCTTAAACCATAATCGCTTATGAATCTGACCTTCTTTGCATGCGGCAGCTCAGGCATTGCAGCCTTTATTTCCTCCAGCCAGTTTCTGTCCACCATTAGCGGAGGAAGGTCTCCGTCGTAACAGAACCTGTAGTCCTCAGCGGTATACTTTCTTCTCATAAGTATGGTCTCGCCTGCCACCTCGTCCCAGCGTCTTGTTTCTCTGTCGGTGTTCTCTCCTTTTTCCAGGAGCTCTATATGCCTTTTTTCTTCAAATTCTATGGTCTTAACCACTGACTTGAATGAGTTTAGGTTCTTGATCTCAGTTATTCTAGATTTTATTCCTCGTTCGTCGTCGATGACATTTATGTTTACGTCGCAGCGGAGTGACCCCTCCTCCATCCTTACGTCAGAGATCCCTATATACTTGATTGTGGACCTGAGTTTATCCAAAAACAACCTTGCTTCCTCAGCTGAGGAAATGTCAGGCTTTGATACAATCTCGATCAAAGGGACTCCACAGCGGTTGAAGTCGAGAAGAGTCGTTCCGTCATCGTTGTGTATCTGCTTTCCTGTATCCTCCTCGATGTGGATCCTTTCAAGGTTTATCCTTTTCGGGCCTTCGGGAAGATCTATCTCAAGATAGCCGCCGTCACACAACGGCAGGTCAGACTGTGATATCTGGTATCCTTTTACAAGGTCCGGGTAGAAATAATTCTTTCTGTCCATCCTCACTACCTCGGCGATCTCAGAATTGAAGGCAAGACCTGCCTTGATTCCAAACTCAAGACACTCCTTGTCTATTACAGGCAACGCTCCGGGCAATCCAAGACAGACTGGACAGACGTGAGTATTGACCTCTCCGCCGAATTCATTTTTGCAATTGCAGTATATCTTCTTTTTGGTCATCAGCTCAACGTGGATCTCAAGACCAATTAGTGTTCTCCAGCCCATTATTTCACCGCCCTTTCATAGCCAAGTCCTGCTTTAATTACAGTCTCCTCGCCAAAGCGCTTGCCTGTTATCTGCATTCCTACCGGAAGTCCGTCCACATCTCCCATGGGTACGCACATGGACACCAGTCCAGCAAGGTTGATAGGTACTGTGAACAGGTCGGACATATACATTTCCACAGGTGAATTTACAAGCGAGTTCAGTTTGAATGGCAGGATCGGCGATGCCAGTGAAAGTATTACGTCATATTTTTCATAGGTCTTCTCGTAGTCCTGCTTGATCAAAGTTCTGACCTTCAAAGCCTTTTTGTAATGCTCCTCCTGGTAGCCGGCACTAAGGGCATAAGTACCCATCATTATCCTTCTCTTTGCCTCTTCTCCAAAGCCCTCTGTCCTGGATTTCGTGTATAGTTCATCAAGAGTCTCGTAATCGTCCGTCCTGTGACCATACCTGATGCCATCGAATCTCGACAGGTTGGTACTTACCTCTGATGTTGATATTATATAGTATGTTTCAAGGGCATATTTCAGGTATGGAAGGGATACATAATCAATTTTTGCTCCGGCATTCTCAAAAACCTTGACGGCATCATCATAAAGTCTTTGGATACCCTCAAAATTGCTGAATTTAAGGTCTCTGTACTCTATGGGAAGAGCTACCTTAAGTCCCTTAAGGAAGTTCTTGTCCTCAAGCGAAAACTCAATCCCGGATCTCTTTGACGATGTTGCATCAAGAGGATCAAAGCCTGCAATAGCCTTAAGCAGCAGATATGCATCACTTACGTCCCTGCCGAAGGTTCCAACCTGATCTAAGGAGTTGGACATGGGAACTACTCCATAACGGGATACCATCCCGTAGGTTGGCTTTATCCCAACTACTCCACAGTAGCTGGCAGGCTGTCTTACTGAGCCTCCCGTGTCGCTACCCAGGGCAAGTGCTGCTTCTCCTGAGGCAACCGCTGCAGCTGATCCGCCGGAACTTCCTCCCGGGACCACCTCAAGATTCCTTGGATTCCTTGTTATGCCGAAATAGGAGGTTTCAGTTGAACCACCCATGGCAAACTCATCCATGTTGGTCTTTCCTATTACTATTCCGTCTTCGTTTAGTATCCTTCTGATAACTGTTGCATCAAAGGGAGGAACAAAATCCTCAAGCATTTTCGAACCGCATGTGGTTCTTAGATCCTTAGTCATTATATTGTCCTTGATCCCTATTGGTATCCCTGCCAGAAGACCTGTCTCCTCGCCATTCTTAATCTTCTTATCAACATTTCTGGCTGTTTGGATAGCAGCTTCACCATTTACTGTAATGAATGCATTCAAATCCTTATCCATTGCTTCTATTTTATCCAGGTGGGCTTTTACAAGCTCCTCAGAGGAAACCTCCCCTTTTTTCAAGAGCTTCTTCATCTCCCACGCACTAAGTCGCGTAAGTTCCATCATATCCCCCTATTCCACTACCTTGAGTATTTTGAAGTATCCGTACTGGGTCTCGTGGGCATTCTTTAAGACCTCTTCTCTTGTCAAGGTTTGGCTCTCTCCATTTTCCTTCATAAAGCCGTCCTCGTCGTTTATTCCGAAGGTTGGCTCTACATTCTCGGTGTCTACCTCCTTGATCTTTTGAACGAAGCCGATGACCTGATCAAATTTTTCCGTAAAACCATCCAACTCCTCATCACTGAAGCTTAGCTTTGCGATGCTTGAGATGTGGACTACCTGATCCTTTGTTATCATTGAACTCTCTCCTTCCCTATACAGGATATCTATCGAATATTTCCTTAAGCTCCTTTTCCTCCATTAAAGGGATCCCAAGCTCTCTGGCTTTATCAAGCTTGCTTCCTGCCTCTGCCCCTACTATGACCACATTAGTCTTTTTGCTTACGGAGCCTGAGACAACACCTCCCATTTTCTCAATCCTATCCTTAATTTCTCCACGTGTCAATCCTTCTATGGTTCCCGTAATGACTACAGAGCTGCCTTTGAAGGGGTTGTCGGAGACGTCCTTCTCCTCATAAACAGGAGAAACTCCCTCTGAGAGAAGCTTGTCGATCGCCTGGGATATCCTTTCATCATGGAAGAATTCCAGTATACTCCTTGCCACTGTCTCTCCTATGTCGGGTATCAGGATCAGTTCCTCGTAGACCGCACCCCTCAGAGCTTCTAGGCTCTTGTATGTGTCCGCAAGATCCTTTGCCGTTTTGCTACCCACATTGGAGATGCCAAGCGCGTAGATAAACGCCTGCAGCGTTGGTTTTTTACTGTTTTCTATGGCCTTTAGGAAATTGCTTGTCTTCTTTTCCTTAAAGCCCTCAAGGTTTATTATGTCCTCGTACTTAAGCTCATATATCTCAGGAAGATCCTTTATATCCAGCTGCTCCACAAATAGCTCTGCTGTCTTCTCGCTGAAGCCCTCTATATTCATCGCATCCCTGCTTGCGAAATGCACCAGCCTTGACACCAGCTGCGGCTTGCAGGATAGTGTATTTGGGCAGAATATGTGTACTCCGTTTTGTATAAGCTCGCTTCCGCAGGATGGACAGTGGGTTGGTTTTTCGATCTCGTATGTCTCCACACCATCTTCCTCGATGCTGCCAAGTATCTCGGGGATAACGTCGTTTGACCTTCTTATGAGCACTCTGCCGTTCAGTCTGACCTTTTTCCGAAGTATGTCGTCATAGTTGTTCAATGTCGCCCTTTGGACTGTAACTCCTCCAATATCCACAGGCTCCAGAATAGCCGAGGGAGTTACCTTTGCGGTCCTTCCCACATTCCACTGGACTCCAATTACCCTTGTGGTTGTCTCCTCTGCCTCGAACTTGAAGGCTATTGCCCATCTTGGGAATTTGCTTGTGTATCCTAAGACCTCTCTTGTCTCCATGTGGTTTATCTTTATGACCATGCCATCTGTAAGGATATCCAGATTCGAACGTTCGACGCTTCTTACCCTGATCTCTTCTATGACATCATCTATGTTTGAATACTTCTTTATATATGGAAATACAGGAAGTCTGTTATCCTTGAGAAACTCCACCATCTCCATGTGAGTCTGGAAGACCTTCCCCTCGATATATCCCGCGTTGTAGAAGTAGGCTGAAAGCTTTCTTTTCTCAGTAAGTCTTGGATCCAAATTCCTCAAGGCACCTGCCGCAGCATTCCTGGCATTCTTAAGCGGTTCGTCTGCTGTCAGATTGTATTCCTCAAGCACTGACAGGGGCATTACACCCTCGCCCTGTATCTCAACTCTGCCCTTGAATGGTATCCTTAGTGGTATGGACCTGATGGTCTTAAGCTGAGGAAGTATCGCTTCTCCCTGTATGCCTGTCCCTCTGGTTGCGCCCTGTATCAGCTTCCCATCCTCATAGGTAAGATTAACGGTCAGTCCGTCGAATTTAAGTTCAAGTACATATTCAGGGCTTGGAAGCTTCTCATCGGCAGTCAGGTTGTAGTCAGATATCGATTTCTCAAGCTTTATTGCCCAGGCTTTAAGCTCTTCCTCACTTTGGACCTTATCAAGGCTCCAGAGCCTTCCCAGATGATTATGCTTTTTGAAGCCCTCCATAAGCTCTCCCCCAACTCTCTTGGTGGGAGAGTATTCCGGTTGATATCCAAGGCTTTTCTCAAGCTCAACCAGCTGATCATACAGCTTGTCATACTCTGCATCGCTGACTTTGGGGTTATCCAGAGTGTAATAATGGTAGTTCAGTTCATCGATCAGCTTGATAAGCTCCTCCAGCCTGTCCCTGTCGGTCATAGTCTCCCTCCATTCTCTAATCTACTATTGTAAGAGGTGCCATCGACTGCATCAGGAACTTGATGCCATTTTTGTCGAAGGCTATGGTAAGTTTGTTGTCGTCTTCCTTTTTCTCTATTGCTACGATCATTCCATTTCCGAATTTCTCGTGTTTAACCTTTGTTCCTATGTCTATCTTTTCGTTTGCGATATGTCTTCTCTCGGGGATCCTTGGCATGATATTGTCCCTTAAATAGTCCCTCGTGAGGATATCCTGGGTTATTGACTCTTCGGGCTGCTGTATGATCCTCTTTCTTGCTTCGCTGTACTCATGCTCAATGGTGTCACCCATTTCCTCAAGGAAGGATGACGGCATTGTGTAGCTCGTATTCCCATAGAGTGTTCTTTTTCTTGCACTGGTTATAAACAGCTGCTCTGCAGCACGGGTCACTCCTACATAGCAAAGTCTTCTTTCCTCCTCGTACTCCTCCGGTGATTCCTTTGCTCTTGACAGAGGAAACAGTCCCTCCTCCATCCCTACGAGGAAAACTATGGGAAATTCCAGTCCCTTGGCGCTGTGAACCGTCATAAGAGAAACCACGCTTGAATCCTCCTTTGTCTTGTCCACATCGGACAGCAGTGCTATGGTCGCAAGAAAATCTTCAAGGGTCGCATTTGGATCCTTCTTCTCAAACAGGAGCGCAACAGAAAGGAAGTCCCTGATATTGTCGATTCTGGTCCTTGCTTCTATGGTCCTCTCCTTCTCAAGCTCCTCGATATAACCCGTTGACTCCATTACCTCCTCCATGAAGTCCTTTATCCCCATCAGCTCCTTCTTGGCCATCAAAAGTGACATTGATTCTGCAAAAGGCTTCAATAGTCCCCTTGCTCTGGAGGTTATCCCTGGGGCAGACTCGCATTCCAGAACCGCCGAATAGAGAGATTCCTCTTTTTCAAGCGCATAGGCTTCAAGTTTCTCGATGGTCGTATTGCCAATACCTCTCTTGGGAGTATTGATTATCCTTTTCAAGGCAATATTGTCGTTAGGGTTTTGTATGAACCTAAGGTAAGCGATTATGTCCTTGACCTCCTTGCGGTCATAGAACTTAATGCCTCCAACCACCTTATAAGGAATCTCCTCTGCCATAAAGGCTTCCTCAAAGGGCCTTGACTGAACGTTGGTCCTATAGAGGACAGCTATATCAGACAAGCTTGCTCCTCTGTAAATAAGCTGCTGGATCCTGGTGGCAACGAACTGTGCCTCTTCTTCTGAATACTCCAGCTCGATATGGGTAACGGGTGGCCCGCCCTTTTTATCTGTCCAAAGGTTCTTGTCCTTCCTTTGGGTGTTGTTTGCTATTACCCGATTTGCAGTCCTTAGGATCGCATCTGTGGATCTGTAATTCCTCTCAAGGAGAATAACCTCAGCTCCTGGGAAGTCCTTTTCAAAATCAAGGATATTCGATATATCGGCATATCTCCAGGAGTATATCGCCTGGTCTGAATCTCCGACTACACAAATGTTGTTATGATAACCCGACAGCATCTTTACGAACAGGTACTGGATCTTATTGGTATCCTGGTATTCATCCACGAAGATGTATCTGAACCTTTGCTGATACTGCTTGAGGATACCAGGGTTTTCCCTTAAGAGCTCCACTCCCCTTATCAGCAGGTCATCGAAATCAAGTGCATTATAGAACTTAAGCTTTTTCTCGTATAAAGCGTAGACCTCTCCTGCATTTCTCTCATAAAAGCTTCCATAATTAATGGTGATATATTCTTCAGGAGGAATCATGAGGTTCTTCTGCTCGCTTATTATTGCAAGCATTGAGTTCTCCTTGTAGGTCTCCTTGTCAAGATTTAGCTCCTTAAGGCACTCCTTTACAAGTGTTTTCTGATCATCCCTGTCGTATATCGTAAAGCTTCTTTCATAGCCAATGCGGTCAATGTGACGTCTTAGCATCCTTACGCATATGGAGTGGAAGGTTCCCATCCACATCGCATCTACATCGACGTCGATAAGGCTTGATACCCGTTCCTTCATCTCGCTTGCTGCCTTGTTGGTAAAGGTTATCGCAAGGATCTCATTAGGGGAAACCCCCTTATCAGCTATAAGGTATGCAATCTTGTGGGTAACTACCCTGGTTTTCCCAGAGCCTGCTCCTGCCATAATAAGTAAAGGTCCTTCAGTGTGAAGAACCGCTTGTCTCTGTCTTTCGTTCAAACCTTTAATGTAGTCCATTGCTCACCATCCTAACTATCATCTACTGATAATTATATAGTATAGAGACCTACATTTCCACAAAAATGCTACGTGCATCGGTACTGGTACTTTCAGTTCGTTCTATATTATTTATTTTAATAGCTGAATTTGATTTTGTCACAGGGACATTTATCGTGACAAGCAACTTATAAATTCCAAACAATAGTTTATAACAGGGGTATATTTATATTGTAATGATAAATTGAGAAAGGACAAAACTATGAAAAGGATAATATCAGCTATTCTAATATTTATGATCGTTTTTACACTATTTCCTGGATCGATATACAGTTCTGCACCTGGAGTATGGGTTTTAGTAGATAAAACCTTTAGAGGGTACTCAGGGGACGGAAGTCTTACTACTGCAGCATCGGATGGTTCAGTAGTAGAGACCATCATTTCCGGAGAAAATAAAATTATCGGCTCTGTGTACTGGAGCAGCGTGCCGGCTTCTATACCTTCAGGACAAGCTTTTTCAATCACGTTGACAGCCAAAATCGACGAGATGAAATGGGAGACTAAGAAAGCATTCGGATCGAGTATAAAAGCAAGTATTGATGGAGCAGAGGTCTCCCCGGGGTTTCTGAGTTCATCCGGGTACTATCTTACTGATTCAAATGGTAAATACACAGCTGAGGCTGTTGCCAGGGACAGTAGAATAGAAATTGGGTCTGATACTCTGACGGTATCAGGTTCACTGCGGGAGGGAAAGGATGGAGATAGGCTTGCAATTATTTTTACGACAAGTCTTAATGGTGGTGCGAAGTACATATATGAGTTTTCTGCAGATAGTGATCCCTCGTTGACATTACCCCCGCCTGTTGAGGTTGTTACAGATGTGCCTATCACAGTGGAGCCTGAAACAAGGGAATATTATTTTCAGTTATCAGGAAGAGTACTTGGAATCAAAGACAGACCAATGAGAAACATGAGAATAATCATTGAGCCAAACTTTGGAGATTCATTTACAACTAAGACAGACTCCAACGGATACTATTCCTACACAGGAAGCATTAAACCAGTCATAGGCAATGAGTATACTGTTAAGGTGATATTGCAATTTGCATACATCAATGAATCAATAAATACATCCGACGGTATAGTTTTCTATATAAAGTCAAGTATTGAAGACCCTGTTAGAGTAGAGACTACTATGCGGGTTTTACCGGAACAGCTTGTTAACGTAAATGATACTGGTTTAGTGATCAACCGAGATATTAAATTCTCAGATCTTGCCACAAATGGCTGTATTAGTTATTCTTCACCTGGTTCCGGGGATGCATTCTATTCTTTGTCACCTAAGGAAAAAATATATGGCTTCACAAATGTGTATGATTCCTTATCTAATGCTCTATATACAGGAATATCTGCTTTCCAGGGAAGAACAGTCTTGGCTTCTGGTTTCCCACTAACAGTCAATGTTGATGATAGCAGCGATGGTGCATTCTCATACTTCGACCCAGACAGTTCAACTGCATACATCAACCTTAAAGATGTTGATTCAACTGTCAGTGATAAAACTCGTTCAGTAGTTTATCATGAGTTTGGACATTTTTTAGACTACTATTCTAACGGAAAAGTATTTAGGGGCAACATTGGCTCAAAATTAGTAATGTGGGACCCATTACTTACTGAAGGAAATGATTGGCATAAGGGCTTTCTGAACTCAGATACCTCGTTCTCAGTAATTGAAGGCTATGCGACTTGGTATGCATCCATGGTCAGAAAATATGGGTTATATCCTGTTGAGAATTATAATGTCATACCTGGGATCACTAATCTGGGTTCAAAGGTAACTAAAGCCTGGCGAGATCCTCTTGGAGAAGAGTTTGCTATAGCATCTTTTTATATGCGTCTGGAAAAAGGTTTTGGTTTGGACGAGCTATGGAAAATCATGAAAATAGATAGAGAAAACTTCTACGAAACGTATAAAGGGATAATGCTAACGCCACTTGGTACTACTTATATAAGCAAGATCCAAAATATAGCTTTCGGGTTGGGGCTATATGCACATCCAGTTGGCAATGGTGAATTGGATCCCTTTGAATACTTCATAGACTATGATGGCAGCAGATCCTTTGAGCAAGGGAGCAATGATGTACTCATGGATCTAATGTATGACAATAGAGGCAGCAGACTCTCTGGTGCGACCAAAGAGGCAATTATACAAGGTATCGGAAGAACCTCCGATAGTGTAAGGAGTAGGGATGTGATTCCAACTACATACCAGTATGATAATATGTTTGTTCGTGTTGAAAAGGATGTAGATTGGTCATATGCAAGAGTAGCAATTTTTGCTGATGGAGAGGAACCATATGCTTATATTGATGATATAACTGAAAAAGGTATATATTTACCTATTCCTATAGGTTATTCAGGAGGCTATATTGAAATATCAGTTCCTGGAGGTGCTTTGCTATGGAGTGGAAATATCAATGATTTGATCGATCACTATTATGCAACGATTGGAACTGCTGAGCCAGTTGCAACTATTTACTTGGACTCTTCAGCGTTGCCCCCTCCTGGAGGTGTAGTTGAACCAATAGAAGGTAATATTGAGATGGATGGATATTATATTTTAATGCCGTACTCAGAATATTATCCATCGTTGAATCTATTTAGTGAACAGAGTGAATTCGGAGTTCAGGAGTATTCATTAGAATTCGATTCACTTGGTTTTGAATCCTCAGAATTTAATACGGAGTATATCGACTTGTTAGCTGATGAACAAATAACTATAGACCAAAATCAGGAGGAGCAGTCTGAGGATGATCCAGTTTCTTCTGTGCTGGTACTTACACTATCGGCTGGCACCCTGTTTTTATTTGCCTTAGTGTTCTTAGTTGTTAGAAAATCCAGGAAGAGATAGAACAAATTAATTTGTTAATTATAAAACCCTGATTAACAAAATAACCGGTACCTTTAAGGGAATTTCCCTGGTTGGGTACCGGTGCCGATCGTTAGATGTCCAAAAGGTTTCGCTTGTAATGAGTATAAAGCATTCTAAGATTGTCCATCTTTTGATATATGGTTTTTTGAAGCTCAGATGCCAACTGAAGATTTTCCCTGTCCAGGGCTTCCTTTAAAAGAGTGAACAGACTCGTCTTGTTAAGGCTGTCCTTCATCAGCTCAAGCCTTAAGTCTCTTATGGCAAGCCAGTTCGAGATGTCGAGGTCGGACGCATTAGCAGGATCATGAAGGGCTTTAAACCCGCATATCTCCTTGATCATATCTGGAATTATCCTGTGTTCAATTTCTGTTCTCCACTTGTTAAGGGCAGCTGCTTCGTAGCTCTCGATTATCGTATCCCTGAATACCCCGCCTTTTTTTAACACCTGCAGCTTTTCCGGGTAATTCTTGAAGGACATAAGGTTCTCGTATACTGTGGAGGGAACTTTTCCAAAGAATCTGTCTCTCTCATCATCTGTATAATCATCAAATACGTTGTTTTCACTTCTGTATGCCCGGCCGGTCTCAAGGTATAAGCCCTTGTCCTCAGGCCTCTTTGACAGCTCCGATAGAAGGCTGTCCTCATCCCTCTTATTCTTGAACACATGACTGATGCCATCCTCCATAGCCATAAGCATAGTCGCCATGCAAAGGAAAGTGTTTGTGTGAGGATTCGGAGCTCTCAGCTCAAACCTTGTGGCCATTGGGTTATTTGAGTCTCTTATGAGACCTATAAGGATAGTTCTGTTCCTCGATGGTATCTCTACAGTCCTACCAAGTGACGTAACTATACAAATAGGCGCCTCAAAACCCTTCTTCAATCTCTTAAAGGCTTCATTTGAGGATGTGATGAAGGGATTCATTATCTCATAATTCTTAAGTATCCCCATAAGAGAAGCATAGCCAATGGGGCTCATAAAATGGTCTTTTCTTTGTGGATAGAAAAGATTCACCCGTTTGCCATCCTTAAGCTCCGCAGCAACACCTATGTGGGTATGCTCGCCACTTCCGGCAACTCCAGGTATTGGTTTGGCCAGGAAGGTCACATCCATACCATTCCTTCTGAAGGCTTCCTTGATTATGGTTTTTACGAATAGCTCGTTATCACCGGCCTGCATTGCATTGGAATACTTCCAGTCGATTTCAAGCTGCTCCATTATACCGGAAAAAGACCCGTCATGCTGGAGTCTTGCCTTTACTCCACCTACCTCCTTGTGACCCATCTCGGGCTCCATCCCATACTTACCCATAAGCTCGAGACTGGTTTCAAGTGCTGTTCGCACACTGCCCCTCGTCTTTGCCCAATATTGTTCATTAAGCTCCTGGGAAGTTGTCAGCTCTTCAATATCTCTTGGATCATTTGGAGACCTCACCCAGAATTCGAGCTCGGTGGCAGCTGTCACATGGACCCTCTTAAGCTGCTCTGGATCTATCCCATGGGATTTTGCAAACTCAGAGTCATCCTTTATCATTCTCTCTATACTATCTTCAAAAAATTCCAGGGCATTTTTCAGTATATGCCTTGAATCTACAGGAATCCCTTCATGGAGCAAAAAACAAGGAATTTTAAGCATGCCTGTGGGCCTTCCTGATTCCTCATGTATGTTGTCATAGTTATAGTCTACGAACCAATTGACGTCAATATCTGCCTTCATGTCGATCTTGGCATTATCGAGGCTTGCGATCCTTGGGAGATATACTGATGACCCATCTGTCTGAACGGCTATGCCGACGAGAAACTGGTCAAGATCCTCCAGGAACAGCTTCACCGGTATCTTAGCCTCTGTCTCATGGCCTATCAAGTCCACTCCACCAAGGGAGACGAACCTGATCTGGGGGTTATTGTCCAATATCTCCCTTAGATCCTTTTCATTGTGATTCTGCTTTGGAATCACATAGCACATTTCTTTCATATCCCATCAACTCCCTCAGTAAATTTTAACACTCTACTATATTAAACCTCTCAGGAAAACATGTCAAGATATTTTTCCCAACAAGAAAGAGCCCTAAGGCTCTTTCTTAAATATCTATTTTTATCGTCTGGTTATTCAATGTATCCACGTATAAGATCGAGTTTCTAACAAGCTCTCCTTTTCCAAAAATAAGCTTTATGAACTCAGCTACTTGAAGCGAAGCGACGAGCGCAGGTATGAAGGGAGGATTGCCCAGGTGCTTCTCAACGCCAGTCATTTCCTCATTGGGGTAGAGCCTTGATAGAGTCCTGTCACCGGGCATTACGACACAGACCTGGCCAAACCAGCCTCCAATAGCTCCATGTATCAAAGGAATCCTAAGCTCCTCACATAGTCTCTGAAGCAAAAGCCTTGTTGGGATATTGTCTGTGCCATCCATAACAACATCCGCATCCTTGAGAAGCTGGAGTCCATTGGATCCATCTATCCAGGTCTGGTGTGAAATCACCTCGACCTCAGAATTCACATCCTTAAGCTCGTTTTTTATACATTCAGCCTTCCCTAAACCAAGCCTCGATTCGGTGGAAAATCTCTGCCTGTTAAGATTGCTTTCCTCAAAGACGTCACCATCTATGACAATGACCCTTCCTATTCCAAGTCTTGCAAGCTGCTCCGCAAGATGGCCTCCAAGGCCTCCTCCTCCAACTATGGCAGCAGACTTGGTTCTTAAAAGCTCCTGCTCATCCTCAGATATAAGGGAATGGTTCCTTAGATAGCGATTGGGAAGCTTCATAGTGTTCACTCATCCTCTCCGTACAGATCCTGGATCAATCCATCGAGTCCTCCGATACTCTTAAGAAATTCTCGTGAAGGTATTCCTGTTTCCGGATCCCAGTCCAGCTCGTTAAAGAAGTTTTGACCAAGCAGCAGGTTGTCTATCTCCACATCCTTAAGGGGCCCATCAGTAAGAGGTGGTTTCCCCAATGCCCTCTGGGTTATGTACATATCCTTGGGAGTGATCCCCTCCCTAAGGTTAAATGCATGTCTCATGGTGTAGATCCTCAGTCCTGTGGTTTTGCTTCTCTCTCCTTTGAAATCCATTCCTGTGATAGCTTCAACATAGTCATCTATCATCCCTCCGGGGGGCGTTCCAAACCTGCTGAAAAGACAAAAGCCTGCTGAATTAAGTATTTCTCTGGCAGCTGTAAGCTCCACATCCTGATCTCCGGTGCCCTCATATACATATTTTGGCCTCGTTTCCTTTCCACCCATTTGTATGGAGCCTACTCCACCCTTAACATGTCTTCCGGGGGTTGGGTCGTACTGATATGTCCTCGCAAGACCCGGTGCAAACCTGGGATCATGCATAGGAAGCTCTATTCCTGAGGCAGTCTGGAGATATTCCTCGCCTTTTCCAAAGTGCTTTGCAGCATATAGCGATCCATTTGCAAGAACGGCTCCAACTCCCTCACCGTCAGCAATTTTCTGAGTGATCGAAACGATGGCCTCACCGTCTCCCCACTTAAGATCTATTCCATCAAGCTCATCCTTTGTAAGTACTCCCTCATTGTAGCATTCCATAGCCCAAGCTACAGTCATGCCCGTTGAAATAGTATCTATCCCGTATCTGTTGCATACTTCATTTACCTTGATGATAGCATCCATATCTCCACACAATAGCGTAGAGCCAAAGGAAGATGCAGTTTCATACTCTGGCCTCTCTGTATGACCTACCGGCCATCTTCCGTCGTTTACCTCGTATTCTGCTCCGCAGCCAAGCGGGCAGCTGGCGCAGGCATATTTTTTGGTTTTATACTTATCCATTACCTTCGCCGACAAAGCTACGGCTTTTTCTTCACCATAGTCACGTATACCCACTCCACCCCAGTTTTTGACAGGACTGTCTCCGCTAAGGGCTGAAGCCGCAGTCCCAATACCGGTACCGTGATCTCCAAATGCCAGCGAAGAGGGTGAACCCTTAATAGTTTTGACTACGTCTCTTGTTATTCCCTGGAGCCTATCCATATCAGCTACAGGAACAGTTCCGGTGCCTCTTACCAGGATCGCCTTAAGCTTTTTTGAGCCCATCACGGCTCCTCCGCCGCCTCGGCCGGGTGCTCTGTGCCCGTCGTTTATCGGACATGCAAGCAGTGACTGTCTTTCTCCGGACGGTCCTATAGCAACTATTTTAGCTTTTTCATCCTCGTGCTCTTCCTTTAGCTTATCCCAGACATCTTTGGTATCCATGCCCCAAAGATGCGCTGCATCTCTAATTTCAACCACTCCGTCTTTTATCCATATGTATACTGGTTTTTCCGAAATCCCGGATATAAACAGGGCGTCGAAGCCAGCTTTCTTTAGCTCCGGTCCAAAATAGCCTCCTGAATTGGAATCATTCCAGCCTCCGGTAACAGGCGATTTATGGACCATGGTGAATCTTCCTCCAAACATGGCTCCTGTTGCATTGCTGAGACCAGTGATAAATCCCAGAATATTATCCGGGCCAAGCGGGTCTGCACCCTTTGGCATCCTGTCATAAAGAATCTTTGCGCCGAAGCCGTAGCCTCCTATGTAATCCTCAACCATTTTTTGCTCCAGGGGTTCGATGTTTATCGCACCTGTAGTTAGGTCGATAAACAATATCTTTCCGTTATACCCGTACATAAGATCCCTCCTTCTCCTTTATTATAGCCTATATATGGATAGGCTTCAATGATTAGAGTGATAATGCCTGGACGTGAATGCACATCCAGGCATTATCATTCTACCTTAAAAGCAACCAGACTCCTACTGCAAGACACAACACTGCAAGGATGTAGAAGAAAATCACTGTGCCGCTTTCCCCCAAAGCCTTTCTGAACATCCTTATCTTTGCCATATTCCAGATGCCTTCGGGTTTCATCGCTGCTATGGATACTACTGCTCCTGCGTAGAGTACCAGAAAAACTCCAAGAAGTGCCATTCCATCCATAAAATACCTCCATTCAACACTTTATTCCGTATTTAACAACGTCCAGGAAGCTTTCTACCACATCCAGCATCTCCTTGCTGTAGGTTTTGGTTTCGTTTCTTTTCATATAATAATCAGAAACTGATATATTAAGAGATGTCAACAGGTATGCTACCAGGGACAGGTCAAGACCAGACCTTATTTCTCCTCTTTCCTCAGCCATTTTTAAGAGCTGGTGAAATACCTGATCAGATTTTTCCTTGTTTTCCTCGACTATTTCCTTATACAGATCATGATTTGGATCACTCAGTAGTCTATTGGATATTTCAAGAAGCTCTGGATTGTGGAGTGCAAAGTTAAGACCAGATACATACATTTCCTTGATTAGAGAAAAGATATCCAGGTCCATGGGATTCATGAGTGTTGGAGTCATATATTCCAGTTTTTTCTGTATTATTATATTCATGACATGCTTGTACAGATCCTTCTTGTCCTCGAAGTACTGATAAAAGCTTCCCTTGGCGATCCCTGCCTCCTCCACGATCCTGTTAATGCTTGAAGCGTCAAAGTAATAGTCTCTGAATTCCTTTATTGCTGAAGCCTCGATCCTCTCACGCTTCTCCGGAGGTAGATTGAAAAAGGTCTCCTTTGGCATTTTTGCACCTCCTGGTATTATGACCTTGTAGTCATATGACTCTTTGGTCATATTATACCCAGGAAAGTATTGTTTAGTCAATAAAAAATGATAAGCGGTAGGGGCGGTCTTTGACCGCCAGTTAAGAGCCAAGAGCTATGAGTTAAGAAGAAAATTCACAATTCACAATGCACAATTTAAGACCACAATAAAAAGATCCTTCACTGTCGTTCAGGATGACGTTCAAAACGGTCATTCTGAGCTTTAGCGAAGAATCTTGCTCTTGTATTCTACTTATTAATATTTTCAATTGTGCATTGTAATCTGTGAATTACGAAGTGTGGATTATATTTAATCCAGCGCCTTCATTGAATCTACCATTTTTATTCCCCTAAGCTTCCTGGTCATTACCAGGTTTACCAAAAGTGAGAATACTATTGTTATTACTGCGGCTGCAGCATAGCTTTGCCAGAATATCTCACGGCCAAACATCATATCGGGATCCTCAATTACAGTGATTATAAACATATGGAGAAGCTTCCCGAGGATCAGCCCGACCATAATCCCTATCAAAGTCAATATCCCTATTTCTCTGAAGATATACATATTGACCTCCTCATTATGGAAGCCCAATACCTTAAGGGTTGCCAGTTCCTTCTTACGTTCGTTGATATTTATGTTTGTAAGGTTATAGAGAACTATGAATGCAAGCATCCCTGAGGCTGCTATTATAACAACAACAATATACTCAATATTTCTCAGGAGCTTATCAAAGGTATTCTTGCTTTGGGAGATAAACCGGGTGTTCAGTACTCCTTCGGTTGAAAGCAGCTTTTCTGCCAGCATGTCCTTATCTTTTTCAGTTTCTGTGGTAGTTTTTGCCAGGATCAGATTGTCCTTTTCAAGCCTTCCAAAAATATCTTCATAGACAGCTCGGTCCAGGTATAGGTAATTTCCAAGGTAATTTTCGGTGATCCCTGTAATTACTACCTCTCCCTTCTCGTCATCGCTGTTTTCATAGACTAAGGTATCTCCTATTTTTATTCCACGTTGCTCGGAAAGCTTTTCAGTTATTACTGCAGATCCTTTTTCAAAGGCTACTGGCAAACCTGATATTCTTTCCCGGAATCCAATAAAATCATTTAGTCGAACCGGATCCCCTGGAGCGATAAGTGTTACATCTGTGCTTTCGCCGTCTACAAAAACTAATCCCTTATCAGAAAAAACACCTATAGCTCCTGATATATAGTTCCTGTCAGCAAGAAGTGCGAGCAATTCACCTGATTGGGTCTCCTCATCGTCCAGCTGGAGCTCGAGCTCGTATTTATACAACTCCGTGAATTGTGTGGTTGCTAGAACATTTATGGAGTCTCGCATTCCAAAGCCGGTAACTAGTAGCCCGGTACAGCCGGCGATGCCTATTACCGTCATGAAGAAATGCTTTTTATACCTGAATAGATTTCTGGCAGTCGCCTTATGATTAAAGCTCATTCTTGACCAAAGGAAATCTAATCTTTCAAGAAGGATCCTCTTCCCTGCCTTAGGTGCTCTTGGAAGCATAAGTGTTGCTGGTTTCTCTTTCAATGCCTCGTTTACTGCATATACTGTCGCACCCATTGTACTTATTATAGCAAGACCTGAGGATACGGAGGCTATGGTGAAGTTGTAGTCCGAGATTAGCTCCGGCAAATGGAACATCACTCCGTAAGCGTTATATATCACAGTGGGTAAAAGCTTAAATCCAACAGCTAAGCCGGCAGAACTGCCCAATACGCTTGCAAGACCGCAGTATACAAGATATTTGATCATTATCAAGCCCTTGCTGTATCCAAGTGCCTTCAATGTTCCGATCTGAGTCCTTTCCTCTTCCACCATTCTGGTCATGGTTGTCAATGCCACCAATGCAGCTACGAGGTAGAAAAATACTGGAAATACCTTTGAAATTGCAGCTACCTTCTCTGCATTCATCTGGAAGCTTACATAGCTGGTATTGGAGTTCCTGTCTAGGACGTACCACTCCGGTTTCTCAAGTTCCCTTAGCTCCTTTTCTCCATCAAGAAGCTCATTGAGACCATTAGCCAACTCTTCTTCAGCCTCCAGCTTTCCTTCCTCATATTCCTTCCAGCCGTCCTGGAGCTCAATGACCCCGTCGTTATATTCCACCCAGCCATCCGCAATCTCTATCTCAGCATCCCTGATTTCCTTATTAGCTTTGGCGATTTCTTCCTCCAAGGTCTTTTCTGCATCTGCCAGTTCGACTATACCGTCATTATACTTTTTCCAGCCGTCCTGGATCTCGATGACCCCTTCGTTATACTCCTTCCAGCCATCGTCAAGCTCTTTTCTTCCGTCTTCCAGCTCCAGTCGTCCTTCTTCAAGCTCTTCCCAGGCATCCGCAAGCTTTCTTCTGTTTCTTTCTATCTCCCTCTCTGCATCCTTAAGCTCCTTTTCACCCTCCTCAAGCTCCTCCCAGCCTGCCTCGATCTCTTTAAGACCAGCATAGTACTGGTCCCAACCAGCTGTAAGCTCAGCCTCCTGAGCAGGCAGCTGCGATTCAGCATGGGCTATCTCTTGAAGCCCTCCCTCGATTACTGAGTAGGATGGGATTTTGGACAGCTGGCTTTGAATGTATTGTAAGCCCGCTTCGGCTTCGCCAAGCTGTCCATTAAGCTTATCTATCTCACTCTGAATATATTTTTTTTCTTCATCAGTCGTTGCTTGTGACAGCTGTGCTTCTAGATATCCTATCCCTTGTTCAAGCTGTAAGATTGATCCCTCGATGTTTTCTTCTTCAGACTCAAGCTGCTCTCTGCCAGCTCTGGCTGCAAGGAGAGCTTCTTTATTTTCTGCAAGTTCTTTCTTTCCTGACTCAAGCTGAGCTTCTCCTGCTAATAGCTGCTGCCTTGCTGACTCTAACTGCTCCTCACCCTTCCGAAGCTCTCTTTTTCCCGCTGCTAGTTCTCTTACTCCATCTAGATATTTCTGTTCTCCCTTGTCAAATTCCTCCTGACCTTCCTTAAGCTCCTTCTCGCCGTCCAGAAATTCAAGGTACCCCTCGTAGTAATCCTTCTCCCCATCCTCCAGCTCCTTCTTGCCATCCTGAAGCTCGATCTCACCTTCCTGAAGCTCTATAAGGGCATCTGCCAACTCTACCTTAGCATCGGCGATTTCCTTTTTAGCATCCTCGGTCTCGGTTCTAAGGGTGATCTTTGCCTCAGCAAGATCTTTTTGTCCATCCAAAAGCTCTCTTCTACCATCCTCAAGCTCTATCTCGCCATCCTTTAGCTCCTTCAAAGCGTCAGAAAGTTCAATATCTGCCTCGAGCCTTCCATCCTCATATTCCTTCCAGCCGTCGTCAAGCTCAATACGTGCTTCGGAGAAAATATCCTGATATCTGATAACAGACCTTTTCTCTCCAAGCGCCTCGAGCTTATCAACTGCCCTCTCGGACCTTACCTCGTATTCGTCTGAAAACGAGTCCATATCCTTGAAGCCTTTTAATGTAATATAAAAGTCGGTATAAACATCCAGATCATAGCTGGATTCATCGACGTATATTATTGTATTTAGCCTTCCGTTCCCGATATTAGTTGTTTCCCTTTCCTTTGAGAAATGGAAGGTATTCCCAACTATTCCTACGATCGTAAATTCCTTTTGTGAATAATTATCAATAACATCTTCGTACTCTTCATTCTCGGCTGAGACCACCAGCTTTTCACCAAGCTTCAGATCAGCAAGAAAAGAGCCTCCCCTTTCTGCAAGAGCCTCACCTGGTTTTTCCGGTAGTCTTCCTTCCATGAGTACCAGCTTGTTTATAGATGCCTTATCTGAAAACAGCGGGAGACCGTATATCCTGGATGCAAGAACTTCGTTGCTATCAGTATCCATTAGTACGTCTGTAACATAAGCTGGCATTATCTCCTCAATAGACTCATCCTGTAAAAGCAGCTCGAGGTCGTCTTTGGTAAGACCCATGGTTGCCTTTATGAAGATATCAGCCATATTGTTTTCATCGTAGTAGATATCAACTGAGTTATTCATATCTGGAGTTGTTACAAGAAGTCCAGATAAAAATCCAACACCCAGAGCTACAATCCCGAAGATAGCTGCAAACCTTCCAAGACTCCCCTTTATTTCTCTGTAGATTACCTTGAGATAGGTCCTTTTCACTACCACTCAATCCTTTCTACCGGGGTTGGATCTGAATTTCTTTCGACCTTGGCGATTTTTCCATTCCTGATGTGGATAACCCTGTCGGCCATTGGCGTTATCGCAAGATTGTGTGTTATCAGTATTACGGTCTTTCCCGTCAATCTGCAGCTGTCCTGGAGAAGCTTCAGGATATTTTTCCCTGTGTTGTAGTCCAGTGCGCCAGTTGGCTCGTCACAAAGCAATATTTTAGGATTCTTTGCCAATGCCCTTGCAATAGAAACTCTTTGCTGCTCGCCCCCTGAGAGCTGAGCCGGAAAATTCAGCATCCTCTCCTCCAGGCCTACCAGCTTGAGGACCTCCTTCGGGTCAAGGGGCTCCTTGCATATCTCTGATGCCAATTCAACGTTTTCAAGGGCAGTCAGGTTTTGGACTAAATTATAAAACTGGAATACGAAGCCTACGTCATGACGCCTGTACTCAGTAAGCTGCCTTTCTCCTAAACCGCTTATCTTTACTCCATCGAGTATTATTGTTCCATTGTCGCAGGAATCCATTCCCCCCAGGATATTGAGCACTGTAGTTTTGCCTGCTCCACTGGGACCTACTATTACGCAGAACTCACCCTTGTCTATTGAGAAGCTTATATCGTCCACCGCTGCAATCTTATGGTGCCCCATGTGGTAGTATTTGCTTACCTTTTCAAAAACAACAAAATCATTCATTTACTGATCCCTTTCCTTGAACCATCTCAATATCGTTCTTTCCTAACATATCCACGATAACATCCAATAGACCTATAAGCTCCTCAGCCTTATCCTCGCCTAGTTTTTCAATAAAGCCGGTAAAGTACTCCTCGACCTGATTCTGCCTGCCAGTTATAAATTCCCTGCCGGATGCGGTGAGGTAAACTGTAAGCCGTCTTCTGTCATCCTCGTCTATCCTCGTTTCCACATATCCCTTCCTTCTAAGGGTTGCAAGGGCAGTGGTCACTCTTGGCCGGGATATGTGGAGCATATCGCTTAGACCTGATGGATTTATCCCTTCATCTTCGTGCTCCAGCATATGGTGAAGTATGTAAAGTTCTCCCTGTAAAAACTCAACTACCTGATGAAATGCCTCCATATAGTAGATACTTTCAAGCGCTTTTATCATTCTATCCTTAAGAATCGAAGCCTCCATACTGACCTCCTTTAATTAGCACAGTTAACTATTAACACTGTTAATTATATACCCGGGCAAGTCATTTTGCAACAGCTGTTGCGATGTAAAATTATTACATAATCCTTCTATTGTGGTATAATTAGGGCAAAATACAACACTGGAGGTGCACCTTGAAGCTGGATTATAAAAGAACATTTTTCTTAGGACTGGCGTTTCTATCAGTTTCAGCATTTTGGCAGCTTTATGACAATATAATCCCTCTAATGCTTCAAAATACCTTTGGGATCGGTGAGACGATGACTGGTACGGTCATGGCATTGGACAATGTCCTTGCTCTTTTTCTCCTTCCATTCTTTGGTGCACTTTCCGATCGGACTGATACCAAGCTAGGTAAAAGAACTCCCTATATTGTTGGTGGAACTATAGCAGCAGTTGTATTTATGCTCCTTATTCCAATTGCGGACAATATCAAGAGCTTTCCTCTTTTCTTTGTTTCCCTGGGTGCTGTGCTGTTTGCAATGAGCACCTACAGGTCTCCTGCTGTTGCGCTGATGCCTGATCTTACTCCCAAGCCCTTGAGAAGCAGGGCTAATTCAGTTATAAACCTCATGGGTGCTGTCGGGGGCATAATCACGTTAATCTCCATCAGCCTATTGGTGCCAAAAGAAGCTAGTCCTAGCTATATGCCTGTTTTTACAGTCATAGCTGTATTGATGGTCGCTGCTGTAGCAGTTATGTTGTTGACTATAAAGGAGAAAAAGCTGGGTGAAAGGGTCAAGTCGGAATATCCTGACGAAGAAGAGGATGAAAAAAATGAGAGCTCAAAAGACATGCCTTCTGATGTTAGGCGAAGCCTTAATTTCATTTTAGCCTCAATATTCCTATGGTTCACAGCTTATAACGCCGTAACAACAGCCTTTTCAAGATATGCAGCAAGAGTCTGGGGACTACAGGGAGGCAGCTTTGCAAATGCACTTATGGTGGCTATGGGAGCAGCGATAATTAGCTTTATCCCAATAGGTATATTATCAAGCCGAATTGGCAGGAAAAAGACAATCCTAGCAGGAATAACGTTAATGAGTCTAAGTTATATTGCAGGTTTCATGTTTATAAACTATTCACCGATGATAAATGTAGTCTTTGCATTTACGGGGATCGGCTGGGCAGCGATCAATGTAAACTCTTACCCAATGGTGGTTGAGATGAGTAAAAGTGGGGATGTGGGGAAATACACAGGACTTTATTATACCTTCTCCATGTCAGCACAGATAATGACGCCTATACTATCAGGCTTCCTCCTTGAAAATGTTAGTTACAGGACTTTGTTCCCCTATTCTGTGGTTTTTTCAGTATTTTCCCTTATCACTATGCTACAGGTAAAGCATGGTGACTCCAGACCGCCAAAGAAGAAAAGCGCCTTAGACCATTACGATGTAGAAGATTAAGGAGACTGTTATGATAGGACAGATTTTGTTGCTTTTGATCGTTTTATACCTCTATGCAGCTGCGCCGCGTATTAATGGCAGAAGGCACATGGGTCCATTTCTTGAGAAGGATTATGCCCACAGAGGCTTAAAGGATAATTCAGGAGATACCCCTGAAAACAGCCTTAAAGCCTTCAGGCTGGCAGTTGAAAATGGTTATGGGATCGAGCTGGATGTCCAACTGTCAAGGGATAAGGTGCCAATGGTCTTTCATGACAGGACTCTGGAAAGAGTCTGTGGTATTGATAAGCCTTTTAAGGATCTAACCTCGATTGAGCTGAAGGAGTTGAGGCTATTCAGCAGCGAGGAAACAATACCTACCCTTGAGGAGGCTTTAATGGAGATAACAGGAAGAGTCCCACTTATAATAGAGCTTAAGGTACACCAGGGAGACGATCTTTCTGTTTGTGAGGAGGCTCAAAAAATACTTGACGGTTATTCGGGATCATATTGTGTAGAGTCCTTTCACCCCTTCGCAATGGTATGGTATAAGAAACACATGCCACATATACAAAGAGGTCAGCTTTCTTTGGACTATATGAAGGAAAGGTCCCATGGACCGGTAATGGATTTCCTTCTTCATAACCTCATGTTTAATTTTGTGACCAAGCCAAGCTTTATTGCATACAGACATCAGGACAAAAAAGGAATATCTCTGCTGATATCAAAAAAAATATTCAAGAGCTGTTTAGTTGCATATACTGTTATGAGTAATGAGGCTTATGAGAGTAATAAAGATTTTTACGATCTACAGATATTTGAAGGCTTCACACCAAAAAAATAAGGATTTCTCACTCTATGTGAGAAATCCTTTTCCCGCTCTGCAATGCTATTCCTTTTCAATCAAGCCTAACTTCTCAAATACTATCTTATAGCCATCGGCTCCGTAGTTGAGAGATCTGTTTATCCTGCTGATAGTAGCAGTTGAAGCTCCTGTTAGCTCCTCTATCTCATTGTAGGTCTTGTTTGATTTTAGGAGCTTTGCAACCTCAAGTCGCTGGGCAATCGCCTGTACTTCCTTAATGGTACAAATATCTTCAAAAAATCTGTAGCATTCGTCCATAGTTTCAAGCTGAAGTACGGCTTCAAACAAACTATCCGCTTGTTTGCTTTTGATCTTAGAATTGTAGACCATTTTACCCTCTCCCATCTTTTATAAATTAATTTAATTATATATTACAGTATAAAAGCGTAATTGTAAATAAAAAGCTGGGCAGAGATTAGACAAACCCTCTTTTAAGCGCAAGCTTGATGGAGGGTTTTCTGATTCAATGGGTAATTTAGAATATTTTGTATGACAGCTGACAAAAACCCTTGTTTTTTGTCAGGTTCTCCTAGCCTTCTCTGTTGGTTGTTTTGTATTTTAATATTTGTTCCTCGGGACATGTGTAGCTGTCGGTGTGAGGATCATATGTATATTCTGATCTCTTTATCTGGCCTTTGACACCCTTCGGTCTTGTGTAGGGAAGTATTGGCAGTATACCTTTATCTAAAAGCGTCTTTGCTATGTATGGGGTCTTGTACCCTGCATCCATCACTATTGTCTTTGGTTCAAGTGATTCGATCTTCTTGAAAAAATTACTGAAGGTTACGCTGTCATTCTCATTTCCTGGGTATACCTCAAATCCCAATACCCATCCATTTCTATCACAGCTTGTTTGGACGCTGTATGCAAATACGTCTTTGTGTTCTCCTTTGTGGAACAATCCGCTTTCAGGGTCTGTTGTGCTCACTGTTTTCTCTACTGTTTTTTCCCCGCCGTCTTTGGGAGGTTTCAAATCATTTTTGTCATGATCTTCCCGGTCTTTATTTATCTCTTTGATCAATTCCTTCTGATATGTTCTTGTTGCTCTTTGAACTTTCACTTTTTGAAGCTTATGTCTGTTGGCACTTGCTTTTACATGGGTAGAATCTATGAACTGCAGCTCTGGATTTACATATCCCTTTTCAAAGCACTGCTCAAGTATGTGTTCGAATATCTTCTCAAAAAGATCTGTTCCCTGGAATCTTCTGGTATAGTTCTTGCCAAATGTTGTGAAATGAGGAACTTCATCATAAAAATCTAGACCCAAGAACCATCTGTATGCGACATTTACTTCGATTTCTCTCATTGTTTGTCTCATGCTTCTTATCCCAAAAAGATATTGAATGAATGGTATTTTGATCAAAAGAACAGGGTCTATGCTTGGTCTACCGTTATCAAGGCAGTATTTGTCTTTTACAAGATCATAGATGAATGAAAAATCTATAGCTCTGTCTATGTCTCTAAGGATGTGGTTTTTGGGAACTACTTGGTCGATCGAAAAGATTTGTACTTGATCTTTTTTCTCTTTGGGATCCCTGGTTAGCATATTTTACACCCCCTAATATTATTTATATTATATCAAATAAAGAGGGCTAAATGTTGCAATTTCAATGAAAAACTGGATTTATTTGCATGAAAAAAGCTCAACAATCTTAATTGATTGCTGAGCTTTGTCTTCAGTCTGAGCTGGGTATTTCTACCCAGCTGTTTTTATTTAGAATAAGCCTACTATCTCTCCGCTTGGAAGTATATCTATGCTGTCTGCTGCTGGAACCTTTGGAAGTCCAGGCATAGTCATAATTTCTCCGGTCAATGCTACCAGGAATCCAGCACCTCTTGAAACCTTTATGTCTCTTACTGTTATTCTGAAGTTTCTAGGTCTTCCTGCTATTGTTGGATCGTCTGTCATTGAATATTGAGTCTTAGCCATACAAATCGGCATCTTATCAAAGCCCATCTTTTCAATATTAGCTATGGTCTTTTGGCAGCTGCTTGTAAAGTCTACTCCATCAGCACCGTAGATCTCCTTAGCTATCTTTTCTATTTTAGCCTTGATAGACTCTTCAACATCATAAAGAGGCTTGAATTTAGCTTCACCCTTCTCTACAACCTCTACAACTTTCTTTGCTAGCTCCTCGCCGCCAGCTCCGCCTTTGCCCCAAACCTCTGAAACAACCGCTGTAGCTCCAAGTGCCTCACACTTCTTGATAACGAAGTCAAGCTCAGCATCGGTATCGGTTGGGAACTTATTGAAAGCTACTATTGCAGGGACTCCAAACTTATTGACGTTCTCGATATGCTTCTCAAGGTTTTCGAAACCTTTTGCCAGAAGCTCAAAGTTTTCCTTGCCCCAATCTTCCTTCTTAACACCACCGTGATGCTTAAGAGCTCTTACAGTTGCGACGATTACTGCTGCGTCTGGCTTGAGATTTCCGAATCTTGCCTTTATGTCGAAGAATTTCTCTGCTCCAAGGTCCGCTCCAAAGCCAGCCTCTGTAACGGTGTATTCTGCAAGCTTAAGTCCTAGCTTTGTAGCAAGCATTGAGTTACATCCATGAGCGATATTTGCGAATGGTCCACCATGGATAAGCGCCGGTGTATTCTCAAGAGTCTGAACCAGGTTAGGTGCTATGGCATCCTTCATCAAAAGTGCCACCGCTCCCTGAGCCTTCAGGTCTCTTACGAACACTGGACTACCGTCGAACTTGTAAGCAACGATTATGTTGGCAACTCTTTCCTTTAGGTCCTCAAGATCGCTGGCAAGGCAGAAAATTGCCATGATTTCTGAGGCTACAGTGATATCGAAGCCATCTTGTCTTGGCATTCCGTCTGGTTTTCCTCCAAGACCTATAACTATGTTTCTCAGCGCTCTGTCATTCATGTCCAGTACTCTCTTCCAGACAACTCTTCTCGGATCTATTCCGAGGACATTGCCTTGCTGGATGTGGTTGTCCAGAAGTGCTGAAATAAGGTTGTTGGATGTAGTTATTGCGTGGAAGTCTCCGGTAAAGTGAAGGTTTATATCCTCCATTGGAACTACCTGCGAGTATCCGCCTCCGGCTGCTCCACCCTTTACTCCGAAGCTTGGCCCAAGTGAGGGTTCTCTTAAGGCTGTTATTGCTGTCTTGCCTATCTTGTTAAGTCCCATCGAAAGGCCTATGTTTGTGGTGGTCTTTCCTTCACCGGCAGGTGTCGGGTTGATTGCAGTAACCAGAATAAGCTTTCCATCCGGCTTATCCTCGAGTCTTTTGAATACGTCAAGTGATACCTTAGCTTTGTACTTTCCGTAATTTACGATCTCATCCTCTGAGATGCCAAGCTTGGCTGCTACATCCTTGATTGGCAGCATTTTCGCTTCCTGAGCTATTTGCACGTCTGTTTTCAAGTAAACTCCTCCTAACAAAGTAATTTCAGTTATTCATACCCAAATTTTGTCTGATTTAAATCACTATAAAAGCTCATACTGGTATCTAGTATACCAAATATGAGCCTCATTTCAACTAAAAACATCGTTAATATTATATCTTTTCAGCGCCAAAGGCTTTCCCGTTCAGCCCTTGTCACAGGCTGACCCCATAACATATTTACAGCTTTGCGATATCTGTCCTGTAGCCCTTATCCTTGAAATCGATCAAATCGATCGATTTGTAGATCCTTGATCTGGCTTCATCATAGGCTCCTGTTGCTGTAAGGCTAAGAACTCTCCCACCATTTGTAAGTAGCTTACCTGCTTCAAGCCGTGTTCCATTGTGGAATAGCACAAGATCCTCCTGCAGCATCGCGGTTCCAGATATCTCATACCCCTTTCTGTAATAACCAGGATATCCTCCTGATGTCAAGACCACCGTGACGCATGGATTCTCATCCCACTGGATGTCCTCCTCCTTAAGGTCGCCTGACAAAGCCTTGAAAAAAATCTCTCCAAGGTCGGTTTTAAGTCTTGGAAGCACTACTTCGGTCTCAGGGTCTCCAAAGCGGACATTAAACTCCAGAACCCTAGGGTCATCACCCTCGATCATGAAGCCTATGAATAGTATCCCTGTAAAGTCATGACCATCCTTCTCCAGACCTCTTTCTATTGGAGCGAGTACTGAGTTTCTAATTATCTCTTTAAGTTTTGGAGTAAACAAAGGACTTGGAGAATAACAGCCGACTCCTCCAGTATTAGGTCCCTTATCGCCGTCATAAATCTGCTTGTAGTCCTTTGCGCTTTCCATAGGGAACAGCTTGTTGTGTGACACAAAGCACAGCAATGAGGCCTCTGTTCCAGTCAGAAACTCCTCAACAACTACTCTGTCCCCCTCCTTGCCAAATACTTTATCCTGAAGGCTCTCCTTAAGAGCCTTCTCTGCCGACAGCCTGTCCTCGCAGATCGTTACACCCTTACCAAGGCATAGTCCGTCCGCCTTTACAACGAGTGGATAGGAAAATTCAGCGATCCCCTTTAGTGCCTCGTTGAGATCAGTATAAGTCCTGTACCTGGCAGTCGGGATACCGTGGCTCATCATGAATCTCTTGGCGAAATCCTTGCTGCCCTCAAGCTGTGCGCTGAACGCATTTGGTCCAAATATATTAAGACCTGCCTCCTCGAAGGAGTCTGTTATACCCAATACCAAAGGCTCCTCTGGTCCTACTATAGTAAGGTCTATCTCGTTCTCCTGAGCAAATTCCAATAGTCTGTCGATATCGTTAGCAGCTATTCCGACATTTGTAGCAACCGATGAGGTCCCGCCGTTACCTGGCGCACAGTACAGCTCCTCAATCAGCTCAGATTGTGAAAGCTTCCAGCAAAGCGCATGTTCTCTGCCCCCGCTTCCAATTACAAGTATTCTCATGATCTACCTCCTAGTGTCTGAAATGCCTTATACCGGTAAAAAGCATTGCAATGCCATTCTCATCTGCTTCTTCGATTACCTCTTCGTCCTTTACAGATCCTCCAGGTTGAATAACTGCAGTTACTCCTGCTGCAGCCAACGCTTTTAATGAATCCCTGAATGGGAAGAAGCCATCTGATGCAAGCACTGAGCCCGGAGCCCGGTCACCTGACCTTTTTATAGCCTCCTCAACTGCCCAGAATCTGTTGACCTCCCCAAGACCTATACCTACAGTCATCTTGTTTTTTGCAAGGACTACTCCATTAGAGGAAATATGCTTAGCAACCTTCCAGGCAAAGAGCAAGTCTTCAATTTCCGAATCATCAGGGAATCTCTTAGTGACAGACGGCATTTCCTCACCAAGAAGCTGCTGATTTGAATCCTGCAGGAGAAGCCCTCCCTGCACCTGTTTCAGCTGGAGCCTCCTAGGCTCAGCATTCATTAAACCCTCAACTGTCAGCAGCCTTAGATTCTTTTTGGCTGTGAGAATATCAAGGGCTTCATTGCTGAAGGAAGGCGCTATTATTATTTCAAGAAATATCTCCTTAAGCTTTTCTGCGATTTGCCCGGTAACTTCACCATTCAGAGCGACTATTCCTCCAAATATTGACTCCGGATCGGCTGAGTATGCTTTTTCAAAGGCTTCCAACAGTGTAAGTGCGCTGCCCACTCCACATGGATTAGCATGCTTTATGGCAACTACAGCAGGCTCGTCGAACTCCTTTATCAAAGCTATCGCACCATTTGCATCATTGATGTTGTTGAATGAGAGAGCCTTTCCATGGAGCTGTTTAGCCCCTGCTATGGTCCCTGACAGCTTGTTGCTCTCAATATAAAATGCTGCCCTTTGGTGAGGATTCTCTCCATATCTCAAACTGTCCCTCTTTCTGTAGGGCAGAGCCAATAATTCCGGAAAAGAAACTCCCTGACTTTCATTGAAATAGCCTGCTATAAGGGCATCATAGAATGCGGTTAGTGAAAATGCCTTCCTGGCTAGCGCTGTCCTGGTCTCCAGGGTAGTTACCCCGTTCATTCTCAGCTCTGCCAGAACAGTTCCATAATCAGCCGGATCTACTATTACCGTAACATCCCTGTAGTTTTTTGCAGCTGCCCTGATCATTGAAGGTCCACCTATGTCAATGTTTTCAATTATTTCATTTTGAGTTGCATCAGTTCTTGAGACTGTCTCCTCAAAGGGATAGAGATTATTTATTACTATATCTATTGGTACAATGCCCATCGAGTCAACTACTGACCTGTGGGAATCCAGGTCTCTTCTGAAAAGTATCCCTCCGTGGATCAGAGGATTTAGGGTTTTTACCCTGCCGTCAAGTATCTCGGGAAATCCCGTCACCTGATCTATTTCTACTGCCTCTACTCCGTTTTCTCTAAGTAATCTGTATGTGCCTCCTGTCGATACTATCTCCCAACCAAGACTTTCCAGACCCTTTGCAAAATCAACTATCCCTGTTTTGTCATAAACGCTTATAAGAGCTCGTTTCATCTAAATCTCCTGCCTTTCACAAAAATCGGCGACTGCCTTTACCAGAAGCCTGTGCTCGACCTCCAGGACTCTTTTCTGAAGCGTCTCAACGGTGTCTTCGGGAAGTACGCCAACAGCCTCCTGAAACAGTATAGGTCCGGTGTCGGTACCCTCATCCACCATGTGTATGGTTGCTCCTGTGACCTTTACTCCCGCTTTCAGGACTGCCTGATGCACCTTCTCCCCGTAGTAACCCTTGCCACAAAAGCTGGGTATGAGCGAAGGGTGGATATTAATGATCCGGTTATTGAAGTGCTCGATGAAATGCCTGGTAAGAACTCTCAGCCATCCCGCAAGAACAACCAGCTGAACTCCCTCATCCTTTAGGATAGCAGCGAGCTTTTCGTCGTATTCCTCAGGTGCCATCCCCAGCCACTTGACGTATTCAGCCCGTATCCCTGCCCGTCTTGCACGCTCCAGACCAAATGCATCCTCCTTATTTGAGAGGACAACTGCAATTTCGCCGTTGATCTCGTCTTTTTCACATGCATCGATCAAAGCCTGGAGATTAGTGCCTCCGCCGGATATCAGGACTCCTATTCGTTTTTTCTCCATAGCTCTACACCCTTCTCCCCTTTTATTACCTCTCCAAGGACATAGAATTCCTCGCCTTTTCCCTTGAGGAATTCCATTATTCCATCAGCCTCTGAGGGTGATGCTGCAAGAACCATTCCTACACCCATATTAAAGGTGCCATACATTTCTTCCTCGTCGATGTTCCCCCAGGACTGGATCAGCTTGAATATGGAAGGGGTATTTATCGTTCCAATATCTATCTTTGCCCTCAAGCCCTCCGGAAGCATCCTTGGTATGTTTTCATAGAAGCCTCCGCCAGTGATATGTGACATACCCTTAACTTGGAATTTTTCGATTATCTCATATACAGGATCCCTATATATCCTTGTAGGTGTAAGAAGCTCCTCACCAAGGGTTTTTCCAAGTTCAGGATAAAACTGATCCAGGGAAAGTCCCAGCTTTTCAAGAACCAGCTTTCTTACAAGGGAGAACCCATTGCTGTGAAGTCCGCTGGATGGAAGCCCGATTATCAAATCTCCCTCCTCAATGCCTTCACCAGTTATTATTTTTGATTTGTCTACTACTCCAACCACAAAGCCAGCTACATCATACTCACCGTCGTTATAGAAGCCCGGCATTTCAGCCGTCTCCCCGCCTATAAGGGCACAACCGGCTTTAACGCAGCCGTTGGCAACCCCCTCTACTATGCTTGCCATCTTCTCAGGCACAAGCTTTCCTGTAGCTATATAGTCCAGGAAAAACAGGGGCTTTGCCCCTTGACACAGGATATCGTTGGCGCACATGGCAACGCAGTCCTCACCTATGGTATCGTGCCTGTCTGTTAAAAATGCCAGCTTCAGCTTGGTTCCTACACCGTCAGTACCGGATACCAGCACAGGTTCCGACATTCCTGTCATATCCAGCTGGAATAGCCCGGAGAACCCTCCCAGCTCCGAGAGTACTCCGGGTATATGTGTTTTCTTGATAAAGCTCTTTATAAGCTGGACCTCACGGTAACCTGCTTCCTTGTCAACGCCTGAATCCTTATACGTCAAAGACATTTCTCTATCCTCCTGTTATTCTTTATCCACCGGATAACTTCCACTGAAGCAACCCTTGCAGAATCCGTTGTCTCCGCCAGTTGCTGCTACAAGCCCTTCCAGGCTTATAAAATACAATGAATCTGCTCCGATTTCCTTTGCCACTTCACTTATACCCATTCTGCTGGAAATCAAGTTCTCCTCTGAAGGAGTATCAACTCCCAGGTGACAGCTGTGCATTACAGGTGGGGAAGCGATCCTTACGTGGACTTCCTTAGCACCTGCATTTTTAAGCATCTCAACAGTCCTCTTCATAGTGGTACCCCTTACTATGGAGTCGTCGACCAGCACAAGTCTTTTCCCTCTTATATTCTCCTTAAGTGGATTTAGCTTGATCCTTACGCCCTGCTCTCTTATCTCCTGGGTAGGTTCGATAAAGGTCCTGCCTACATATCTATTCTTGATCATGCCCTCTGCATAGGGTATACCTGATGCCTCAGCGTATCCTATGGCAGCTACTATACCAGAGTCAGGTGCTCCGATGACGATATCTGCCTCGGTTTTCGGAAACTCTCTGTAAAGACGTTTGCCAACCTCAAACCTCGCCATATATACGCTCTTTTCATCCATTATACTGTCTGGTCTTGCAAGATAGACAAGCTCGAATATACAAAGACTTCTTTTGGCCGACTCCTTATAGATACTTTTAAGTCCATCCTTGTCGATCACGATGATCTCACCCGGCTCCACATCTCTTACAAAATCCGCACCTACAGCATCAAATGCACAAGATTCAGATGCTATCATATAGTCTCCGTCAAGCTTGCCTATGGATAGGGGCTTTATTCCGTGAGGGTCCCTTGCAGCAACCATCCTCTCGCTGGTCATCGCGACGATCGCGTAGGATCCCCTGACCTCCTTCAGCGACTTAATCATAGCTTCGCTCAAATCGTCCTTGTGATATTTCGCGATCAAAGCAGCTATTACCTCTGTATCAAGGTCAGTCTGGAATATGGAGCCTGAGTCCTCCATTTCGTCCCTCAGACTTCTGAAGTTTACGATACTGCCATCCATGGCGATGGCTAGAGCTCCTCTTCTGTAGCCCACTACCAAAGGCTGGGCATTGACCTTGTTCTTCGCCTCAAACTGGGCTGCATACCTTACGTGACCTATGGCGATATTTCCTCTGAATCTTTCAAGAGACTCCTTGGATACGACCTCATGTATAAGACCAAGGTCCTTGATGTAGTCGATGAAGCCATTGTTGTTGACCGCCATACCTGTGCTGACCTGTCCTCTGTGCTGCAATGCATACAGTCCGTAGTATATCACCGGCGATACATGGTTCTTTTCGGCACTGAATATTCCAACTATACCACTCAACGGTATTCCTCCCTATTTTTGGTTTAATTCCTCATCTGCTTTAATTGTTTCCTCAGCCATCCTTACCTTATAAGCCTTGAACTTCTCTCTCAGCTCGTGATACTTGACAGAAAGGATCTGAACTGCCAAAAGACCTGCATTCTCTCCTCCATCGATTGCAACTGTTGCCACAGGTACTCCCTTGGGCATCTGAACCACTGACAGCAGAGAATCAAGTCCGTCCATGGTTGAAGACTTTGCAGGCACCCCTATTACAGGAAGCGGGGATATGCCCGCCAACACTCCAGCCAGATGCGCTGCCTTGCCTGCGATCGCCACTATTACCTCTGTGCCTTTCTCTTCAGCATTTTCGGCAAACTCCTTAGCCACGTATGGTGTCCTGTGAGCAGATATGACTCTCAGCTCATTTTCCACACCAAATTCCTCAAGAATCTTTATTACCTTATCGCCTACAGGCTTGTCTGATGCGCTTCCCATTACTACGCTTACTTTCATCCCACATCCTCCTATTCGAAGTATCTGACTCCGGAGACGAAAATTCTCTCCTGGCCTCTTATTTGGACATTCTTATATATGTCTGCTCCCATTCGGTCTATAGATGACACTGTTCCCAGCACTCTTCCGTCAGGGCTTGTCATAGACTCGATCGCCAATTGTGCTCCCACAGGATTGAATTCCCCATCTCCTGTAGGTCTTTCCCCCATAACAAATTGCGTTGCGACCTGACCTTTGCCTATCATAGACTGGCCATTCCTCCCAAGAATGACTCTTCCTTCTTTGGTAGCTACAGGTGCTGTATATATCTCTCCTACCATCATCTCGTTGAACCATGGAGACAGATTGCTTACAACCTTTATATCTGCCAATTTCGAAACAAACTCACCCATCCTGTTATAGGAGACTACAGTTGATCCTTCATTTCTTTCAGATATTTTACCTTTCTCTATGAGACCAAGCTTCATAAGACTGTTGAAGCCTGTTCCTACTCCCAGTATCAGTCCGTCATTAACGGTTAGATGTCTCTCAATCGCCTCCTGGAGTCTTCTGTTTCTGAAAAGTATATCTATCAGCTTTCCAGCTGCCTCAGGCTCATTCCCTAACAGAAAGCCATGGGCAAGTCCCAGTATCTGGCAATTATCTATTCTTTGAGCTAAAATCCCGATCGATTCCTCTATATGGTTTCTGTCAAGGCTTTTGAATACTAATGTCTCCACATCTGCCCCGGCATTTTTGAATGCGGATTCCATGTCGTATTCTCCGTGAGTGCCTGTAAATATTGGGATCAATACCTTTGGTCTGGCAAATTTTATCTTGGAGAAGGATTTCTCTCCCTTAGTAAATACGAGCTCCTGAAGGAATGGATCCCCGTCGTCCTTTATGGGGAATACCTCATCCAGGACCGAAGTATATCTATGCTGCAGCTCTAATAGGGGTATCTCTTCTCCACCTAATTCTAAAGCTTCCTTTGCTTGAGTATGTCCAACCAACTTCCAGCCCCATTCATTCGCCTTTATAACCGCAGCATCATCCAGCTCAAGAAGCAGATTCCCAATAAGAGGCATATATACTTCATTCCCCTTCATATCAAAGCTGAAGCCGATCCTGTTGCCAAGGGCCATCTCTGCTGCAGCTCTTGCTATTCCGCCAGCCTTGATAGTCGAAGAGGACAATATCAAACCTGCATCTGCTAGTTCCTTGACTCTGCTGTACTCTTTCTTTAGCTGATCCATATCTAAGAGCATATCCTTGTCTCTATTAAGCTCCACAAGTACAACAGTTGAGCCTGCCTTCTTGAATTCCCTGGAGAACAGATTATCAACCTTATCTGAAACTACAGCAAAGCTGAACAGTGAAGGCGGAACATTTATGTCCTCAAAGCTTCCGCTCATGCTGTCCTTTCCTCCTATTGAGGGTATATCCAATGCCTTTTGAACTGTAAATGCTCCAAGAAGTGATGTAAATGGCTTTGCCCATTTTATTGGGTCATCGCCAAGCCTCTCGTAAAACTCCTGGAAGGACAGTCTTGCCCTGGTGATGTCCCCGCCCATCGCAGCAATTTTTGCAAGAGATTCCACAACTGCATAATATCCACCATGGAATGTGCTCCATTTAGCCATTCCAGGATCGTACCCATAGGTCATTAAGGAGCATGTCTTAGTGTTTCCATTCAGTACCGGCAGCTTTGCAGCCATACCCTCCTGAGGTGTAAGCTGGTGCTTTCCTCCAAGCTGCAGGAAAATACTTCCTGACCCAATCGTATTGTCAAATCTTTCAACCAGTCCCTTTTGCGAGCAGGTATTGAGCTGAGAAATATTTGCGAGGAAATCCTCCTTCGTATTTTCTCCCTTTATCCACTCCGGTAGCCTTGTAAGGTATGCTGATCCATCTGGCTCGACAACGTGGACTCTGCTCTTCTTTCTTATCCCGCTGGTTTCAATGAACTCTCTGTCTATGTCGATTATGGTGCTGCCCTTCCACACCATCTGGACTCTATTCTCATCAGTTACCTTAGCAATCACTGCTACATCAAGATCCTCGTCCAAGCAGAGGTTCCTAAAGCTTTCCAGGTCTTTTTCAGCTATAACTATGGCCATTCTCTCCTGAGATTCTGAAAGCGCAATCTCTCCTCCATCCATACCCGGGTATTTGACCGGAACCTTATCCAGGTCAATATATAAACCGTCTGCAAGCTCACCGACTGCTACTGCCACTCCTCCAGCACCAAAGTCATTGCACTTTTTTATCAGCCTTGTAGCTTCGGGATTTCTGAAAAGCCTTACTATTTTTCTCTCCAGAGGTGGATTCCCTTTCTGTACCTCTGCCCCCGCTGTTACCAATGCATCGCTTTTTTGCTCCACAGATGACCCAACTGCTGCTCCAAGACCGTCTCTGCCTGTTTCTCCTCCTATAAGAAGCACCAGGTCAGTAGGCTCCGGCTTCCCTCTTTGCACCCAGTCCTTAGGAGCTGCTGAAACCAAAGCGCCAAGCTCCATTCTTTTTGCCATGAAGCCGTCATCGTAAACCTCGTGAATATATCCTGAGGTCCCACCGATCTGATATCCATAGGAGCTGTAGCCGTCCATTGCCGTTCTTGTTATCTTCCTCTGGGGAAGTTTGCCCTTTCTCGTCTCCTCAAGAGCTCTTCTCGGATCGGCCGCACCGGTGATCCTCATAGCCTGGTAGACGTAGCTTCTACCTGAAAGAGGGTCTCTGATCCCGCCTCCAAGGCATGTGGATGCGCCGCCAAATGGTTCGATTTCAGTTGGGTGGTTGTGTGTCTCATTCTTAAACATCAACAGCCATCTTTCAGTTTTCCCATCGACATCGACATCGATTTCTATGCTAGCCGCATTTATCTCATCCGATACTTCCTTGTCATCAAGTAGTCCCTTCTTTGTTATCTCTCTCATGTTAATAGTTGCAAGGTCCATAAGAGAAATCACCTTGCTGTTTCCATGGGCGAACTGTCTGGACTCCATATAGCTGTCCAGTGCAATTTGAAAGAGCTCCTGGTATTTGCCTGCATCGACCTTTACATCTGTAAGTTCAGTCATAAAGGTAGTGTGCCTGCAGTGATCAGACCAGTAGGTGTCAAGCATCTTAAGCTCTGCTATTGTCGGGTTTCTGTCCTTGCTCCTGAAGTAGTCTCTGCAATGGGTTAGGTCATCAATATCCATTGCAAAACCGATCTCTCTCTTCAGCTTTTTAAGCTGTTCCTCATCGGAGGTTATGAACCCCTCTACAACGGGTATAGACGATTCATTCTCTTTTTCCTCCTGCCATTGGAATTTATCCAGGGGAACCTCCTTTGCCTCGATAGGATTAATAAAATACGATTTGAGCTTCTTCATACCTTCTTCATCCAGCCCTTTAGCCTTTACAAGCCTTGAGGTCACGACTCTGATTTCATCGAAGCCCATGTAATTTCTTATGATCGCCTCTGTTGAATGTTGTCTTTGATCATACTGACCCTTATGGTATTCAACTCTGAAGGCAAGTTCTCCATCCTCCAGCTCAACCTTTGATACAGGATTCATGTCCATTGCAGGGTCGAACAGAAGCTTGTCCGTTATATCCTTTGCTTGCTCACGAGTTGCATACACCAGATCATAGATTGTTGCGACCGAAAGTCTTTCTATGCCCTTTAGCCCCAGATAGTCCACAGCATCCTTAAGTAGCTTTTTGCCTTCGATATTGTGTTGAGGTTTTTTCTCGATTATGATTCTTTGATGTTCCATTTTATCCTCCTTTAAAATGAAAAGCCCGGGCGGGTAGGTTTAAAAGCGAAACCTACCCGCCTGGGCTTTTCTCCCTTCGGTGTAATACAACTCGTTGTATCTGTGTCGCTTGGGCCAGCGGAGAAACCCTCCCGGAACCCTAGACACACTTTCGCTCATAGACAAATGATTTACGGTCATTTAGTAGAGACGTCTCCCCCCTATTAAGAGACTTATATGAGCATTTTTTTATTCGTTGAGCATCAATTGTTCCAGCTTAAGCGGCTCGATGTACTCTGGACCCTTGAAAGCCCTCATGTTCCCTCCGGAAATCTCATCGATCAGAGCGATGTGTTTATCCTCCCCAACTCTCCCGAACTCAAACTTGATATCGTAGAGCTCAAGACCCTTCTTAGCCAGTTCTTCCTTTACAACTGCGCCAATCTTCTTAGTCAATTCGGTTAGAGTTTTATACTCCTCCAAGGTCATTATACCAAGCATCGCCAGACCGTCATCTGTTATCAGAGGATCATTTCTGTCGTCGTCCTTAAGGGTTACCTCCACATATGCGTCAAGCTCCTGACCTTCAGTCACGTACCTTCCGTATCTTTTTAGGAAGCTTCCTACCGCCCTGTATCTGCAGATAACCTCGACACCCTGCCCGAACAGAGTTGCAGGCAGCACGGTCATTGTGTTGTTATCTATATCAGCCGATACAAAGTGTGTCGGTATACCCTTCTCGTTTATTTTCTCAAAGAAGAATGTTGTCAGTCTCAATCCGGCCTTTCCAGCTCCTTCAATGCTAAGTCCAACTGTGTTGGCACCTGGGTCAAACACCCCATTCTCTCCAGTAACGTCGTCCTTGAACTTGAGAAGATAATTCCCGTCTTCAAGCTTATAGACATTTTTTGTTTTGCCGGTGTAGACTAATTCCATGTTTTTCTCCCCCTACATCAAAACGAATTTCAAAACGAACAATACTGCAAGAAGCCACATGACCTTTGATATCTCTTTGGTTCTTCCTGTCAGGGCTTTAAGTATTACATAGGATACCATACCAAATACGATACCATCAGCGATACTGTATGCAAATGGCATCATTACGATTGTGAGGAATGCCGGTATGGCTTCGGTGAAATCCTCAAAGTCGATCTTCTTGATCGGGCTCATCATAAATAAGCCTACTATTACAAGAGCGGGTCCTGTTGCCGCTGCAGGTATCATGGTAAACAGCGGTGCGAAGAACAATGCCAGTGCAAACATCCCTGCAGTCGCTAGAGAAGTCAGACCTGTTCTTCCGCCTCCAGCTACTCCTGCGGCGCTTTCCACGTATGTTGTAACAGTGCTTGTACCCAGACACGCTCCTGCAACCGTTCCAACAGCATCAGCCATCAAAGCCTTGCCTACCCTGGGAAGCTTTCCGTCCTTATCAAGGAAGCCCGCTTTAGAAGATACACCTGCAAGTGTACCAACTGTATCGAATATATCTACAAACAGGAAGGTAAATACTACTACAAGCATTTCCATGGATAGTATCTCTTCCATACCCACAAACTTGAATGCCACAGGTGCCAACGATGGAGGAAGGCTTAATATGCTGAAGCCCTCAGGGATCATTGTAACTCCTAATGGGATACCTATAAGGGTTGAAGCGATTATACCTATTAGGATAGCTCCGCTGACATTTTTAGCCAGTAGTACACCTGTTACCAGTATACCAAAAAGAGCAACAGCCACTGGACCTGATGTAAGATCCCCAAGTGCAAGGACTGTGCCATTCCCTGGAACCACGATCCCTGCTCCGCTAAGTCCGATTATTGCTATGAAAAGACCAATGCCGACTGACACTGCATGCTTGAGATTCATTGGTATCGAGTCGAATATTGCCTCACGAGCCTTGACGAATGATAAAAGAATAAAGATTATACCTTCAATTAATACTGCTGTAAGCGCAAACTGCCAGCTTTTGCCCATAGGTCCAAGAACTACGGTAAATGCAAAGAACGCATTCAAGCCCATTCCTGGTGCAAGTGCAAATGGATACTTGGCGTAAAGAGCCATTATAAGGGTTGCTATCATTGAAGAAACTACTGTTGCGGTAAAAACACCGCCTGCATCCATTCCTGTAGCTGATAGCATACCCGGATTGACTGCAAGTATGTATGCCATAGTCATGAACGTTGTGATACCTGCAAGAACCTCAGTCTTTACTGTTGTGTTGTGCTCCTTCAATCTAAAGAAACTCTCCACTTATTGATCCTCCTCCAAATTTTATTTTGGAAAAAAATATAGCCCAGGCGGGTAGGTCTAGCGAAACCTACCCGCCTGGGCTTTTATCCCTCCGGTGTAGTGCGGTGAGCACCTGTACCGCTCGGACCTGCTGGGAAAATCCCACGGAACCCTAGGTACACTTTCGCTCATAGTGATGTGATTCTCGGTCACGTCCTAGATACATCCCAACCATATTTTGGGAACTATATGAGCCATATTCTCTTCACATACTGAGTGTAGCAATATTAAAAGGATATGTCAACTTGATTTTAAATTAAACAAATTTCTTTAATAAATCTTTGATTTCTGACGTTTTGAGCACCTTTCCAGCCGAGACTACCTTTTCATTGATAACTAACGCAGGGGTGGACATAACTCCGTATCCCATGATCTTTCTGAAGTCAGTTTCCTTTACGACCGTAGCCTCTATTCCATCCTCTTTAATTGCGGTTTCTGCATTCTTTGTCAATTCTTCGCATTTCTTACAGCCTGTTCCAAGAATCTTAAGTTCCATATTAATTCCTCCCTTTATCATATAAACAAATGGCTGAAGCCATTAAATGCAAACCCTATAATAAGTATACCCACTGATACTACTCCTGCGAAAACTCCTAAAAGCTTTGGCTTGACAACCTTTGAAAGCATTATCATTGAAGGAAGCGATAAAGCAGTTACTGCCATCATAAAGGACATTACGGTTCCAATTCCCACACCTTTAGTTACCAATGCCTCTGCTATGGGCAGAGTCCCGAATATATCTGCATACATAGGTATTCCCACAAAAGTGGCTACAAGCACTGAATACCACTTGTCCTGTCCTAAAACCGCAGTGATAATGCTTTCGGGGATATAATTGTGGATCATTGCTCCTATTCCAACTCCCACCAGAATATATATCCAAACCTTTTTGATTATGTCATCCACCTGGAGCTTGGCAAACCTGAGCCTCTGGCCGGTTGTTAGCTCGTCCTGGTCCAGGTCTATCAAAGGGTTATTAAACACATATGATTCCACATATTTTTCAAGCTTTGCTTTGCTTATTATGGTGCCGCTGATGACTGCAAGTATTACCCCGACGACAACATATGCTATTGCTATCCTCCAGTTGAATATGCTGGCAAGAAGGAGCACGGATGCCAGGTCAACCAATGGTGAGGATATAAGAAATGAGAAGGTAACACCTATAGGGAGTCCTGCGCTTGTAAAGCCAATAAAAAGAGGTATAGATGAGCATGCGCAAAAAGGTGTTATTGTTCCAAGAAGCGCAGCCAACAGATTCGCTGTAACTCCTTTAAACCGACCGATGATCTTTCTGGTCCTTTCAGGCGGAAAGAAGCTTTGGATATATGAAATACCAAATATAAGGAATGATAGCAGCAAGAATATCTTAATGGTATCGTAGATAAAAAAATGAAGACTATTCCCGAACCGGGTTGTCATACTCAGCCCGAATACATCCTCGACGAGCCGTTTGATCAAATCGTAAAGCCACTCCATTTTAAGGAGCTGAGAGTTTAGCCAGCTAAAAGCAGACATTTTATTCCTCCTGTGGTTGATGTTAAATCGAATTATTTCGATCTATATATTCAGTATAATCCAGTGTTAAAAAAGTGTCAAGAAAATTCACAGCTTTCTAATCACAGTGCACAATAATATGATGAGATCCCTCCACGTTGGTCGGGATGACAGAAATGTTGTCATTCTGAGCTTTAGCGAAGAATCTTGATTCTGATTGTCAATTGGATGTTTCTACTTCATCGCTCTTGTTGAATTGAGTACAGCAATTATAGCTACACCCACATCAGCAAATACAGCTTCCCACATGGTGGCCAGGCCTCCCGCTCCAAGCAGGAGCACTATTCCCTTGACGCCAAGTGCAAAGGCTATGTTCTGCCATACGATCCTTCTGGTTTTTCTCGCTATTCTCAAGGCCTGAGGAAGCTTCTCAAGATCATCGGTCATCAGGACAACATCAGCAGCCTCGATTGCCGCATCTGAGCCCATGGCACCCATTGCGATCCCGATATCTGCTCTTGCCAGAACAGGAGCATCGTTTATTCCGTCTCCCGCAAAGGCAAGTTTTTTCCCATTGGAGCTATTCTCCATCAATTCTTCGACTATACCTACCTTGTCCTGAGGAAGCAGCTCATAGTATACCTTGTCTATCCCAAGCTCTGCCGCAACTCTCTCAGCAGTGTTTCTGTTGTCTCCAGTAAGCATAATTACCTGACTTACCCCCATCGATCTCAGCTCCGATATTGCCTTACCTGCATTAGGCTTTATCCTGTCTTCAACTGTTATGTGACCTTCATATTTTCCATCTACTGCGATATTTACAACAGTGCTGTCAGGACTGCCACCCTCCATGAGAATCCCTCTTTTATTGAAAAGTGCATCATTCCCAATGAGAACATTCGCACCATCAACGGTTGTCTCGATTCCCAGGCCTGCATGCTCTTTATGGCCTGGATCGCTTCCATTCTCTACAGGCTTACCATATGCCTCCAGGATTGACAGGGCGATGGGGTGAGATGAGTGGGCTTCAGCGATAGCCGCAACTCTGAGCAGTTCTTCCTTAGTGAGCCTGCCATTTGTATAAATCTCCGAAACCTTGAATTTGCCCTCAGTCAGAGTCCCTGTTTTATCCAAAACTATAGTATCCATATAGTTCAGAGCCTCAAGGTAGTTGCCTCCCTTAACCAGGATCCCGTTCCTGGATGCTCCACCTATACCTCCGAAAAATCCCAGAGGGATAGAGATCACAAGTGCACATGGACAGGATACTACGAGGAATATAAGGGCTCTGTATACCCAGTCATAAAAGCTTGCCCCTTCTATAAAAAGAGGTGGCAGTACAGCCAAAAAAAGTGCCGTAAAAACAACTGCAGGGGTGTAAACTTTTGCAAATCGAGTTATGAAGCTTTCTGTCGGGGCTTTTCTTGCTCCGGCGTCCTCTACCAGCTGTAAAATCCTTGAAACCGTCGATTCTCCATAGGGTTTCGAAACCTTAACCTTCAAGAGGCCTTGCCGGTTTACAAATCCTCCAAGCACTGAGTCGCCAACAGTCACATCTCTTGGCAGCGATTCTCCGGTGAGGGCTGCCGTATCCATTGATGAGGAGCCACTGGTGATAATGCCATCAAGAGGAACTCTTTCACCTGGCTTTATAAGTATGTCCTCCCCAATAGAAATAGTCTGAGGCTCGACTCTTCTGCTTCCCTCTCCCTCAATTAGGTTTGCATAATCAGGCCTGATGTCCATAAGAGATGCTATTGACCTTCTTGACTTGTTTACGGCAAGGTCCTGAAAATATTCGCCTACCTGATAAAACAGCATTACGGCAACACCCTCCGGGTATTCACCAATAGCAAAGGCTCCTATTGTAGCTACTGTCATAAGAAAGTTTTCATCAAATATCTGACCTCTGGATATATTCCTCAAAGCTCTCAGGACGACCTCTCCTCCTGCCAGAGCGTAGGCAGCAAGAAATAAAAGAAGACGTGGTATACCTTCTATGGGAAGCATTAGGCCGAATATAAAGAGAACAGCCCCTGCTGCTACATATTTCATGCTCTTGGAAGAGTAAAATCCTCCGTGACCGTGTTTATTGTCAAGCTTTGCATTTTCGATCGTTTGATCCTTATCCAGTACCTTTACATGCGGTTCAAAAAAGTTTACAATCTCAATCGCCCTTTCAGATATGGATGATACCATCTCCTTATCCTCAATGGTTACTCTAAGCGTCCTGTTCGTGAAATTAAGAGCGGCTTCGTTTACGCCTTCCATAGAATTTATCTTAGCTTCTATCCTAGAAGCACAGTTAGCTCAGTCCATCCCCTCAAGGTAAAACTCCTTGATTATCATTATTTCGCCTCCTCCTTGTGATGATCATGTGAAATATGGACAAGTCCCTGATCAAGGATATTTTTGACGTGATCGTCATCCAAGGAATAATAAACAACCCTGCCATCCTTTCTGTACTTTACAAGCTCAGCCTGCTTCAATACCCTCAGCTGGTGGGAAATAGCGGACTGATTCATATCAAGGAGGACAGCTATGTCACAAACACAAAGCTCCGATTCAAAGAGAGCCAAAAGAATCTTCATCCTTGTTTTATCCCCAATTATTTTGAAGAAATCAGCTGCTTTGTATGCCAGCCTGTCGCTTGGCATCTTTTCCATAACCTTATCGACTTTGTCCTGATGTATTACATTGCAGTCGCAGGTTGCTGATTCTGACTTTCTGTTTTCCATACTATGACCTCCTCATATGAATACTTGTTCATATATTCAAGTATATTATACACACTCACTACTCGAATTTCAATAATATTATTTATTGGTCTTATTTACAGGACCATATGTGTGAAAGGCCTCAAGTTAAGTTTTTAACAAGGCTCCAGCGATTCTTGTAACCTGATTGTCACACACTGGGTAAAATATTGATGTATAATTTACATATGAAAGGAGCTCTGGCTATGAGGAAATTTTATCCGGCTCTGACGATTTCGATTCTCGCATCAGCTTTATCATTATCAGGCTGTGGTTCTTCTCAAAAGGACATGAGGGTAATGACGGCTGCTGAGGAACAAGCTCCAATGGAGATGGCTTCCTCAGCTGTAATTGAAGAAGCTCTTGAATCTGATTATCTGAGAAGCCAAATAGAAAATCATATATCAGACATAAATCCAAAGGTTAAGTTGGAAAAAGGCCATTATTCCATAGGTGATTTAACCAATGATGGGATACCTGAGCTTGTACTCTTTGTCGAAAGGAATCCAGAGGATGTAAATGATCAGGGAATGCTTGAGGTTTACGGTTTCAATGAGCTTGAGCACTATCTTATTGATAAGGTCCCTATGAACTATGACAATACAAACCATATTTTGAGAACAGGCCTCTTGTCCAACACTCAGCAAGGTATTCTCTTAAGCAATCAGGTGGGATCCCAGGCCAGCGTTACCTATGGATTCATTCTTGAGGATGGAAAGCTTAAAAGCATACTGAATCCCAAAAAGATAAATCTGGTAAGCGTTACTGCCAACAACAGTATTGAGGATATGAATGGAGATGGTATCCTCGACTTCAGTATATATACCATCGATCCGGAAACAAAGCTAAGTGACTCCAAGGAAGCCGATAGGATCCTGCTATGGTATAACTGGGATGGCAAAGACGGTGCAAGGGTACTTCAGCCTGATTGGACGACACTTCAAAGGTCATCAATAAACAGCGATGCTTCTGCTGGAGCAAGGAGCTTCACAGCGGCTGGTCAGCCTGTTCCCGGGAGTGTTGATTTTATACCGGCCCTGAAGGAGTTAGCAAAGAAAGCACCCAAGGATGAGATAGTGTCTCTTCTGTCTTCCCATATTGATAATCTGGAGATGAATTCCCTATATAGGAGCCTTGATATAGCAGCTTTAATAAACAGATTTGCAAATGGATCCTCCTTCGATGCTTTTCTGGTTTCTAATTCCTTAAGGGTAGAGGATATAAACAATTCTGATGTAATAGGAAGAAAAGGAGTGCTATCCGATCAGTCTGAGCTTAAGGATCTGCTGTTAAAAAATCTCGAGCTTGGATATTTGCTTAAGGCTGAGGATGGAAGATATGAGTACAAGGTAGATTACAACGGTATTGCTGAGCAATTCGGAGATATTCTTACAAATGAGTTCAGAGGATATCTGAGGATCATGTCGAAGGAATCCATCAATCCTCATATTGTGGAGGGGAGCCTTAAGCTTGACAGGTCTGAGCTTGCCCAAAGACTTATTGAAATCGAAAAATTCAGACTCACCTATAGCTATTCCCAAAGACTGGATAAGGTGCTTGAGCTTTACGAGTCATATATGGACTCACTTCTTTATAGAAACAAGAATGGATATGGTGTGGATCCGTCGACCGGTAAGGTTGCACCTGGTCATATTCAGGAGCTTAAGGAATTGACGATCGAGTTCCCTGGGAGCTATTTCACTGATGTTATAAACAAGCTTTTAACATCACCTTCTGTAACCTCCAGTGGAATGGTCGATCAAAAAACTAAGGAAGAGATCAGGAATCTCATCCCATAAGAAAAACCTGTGCGGCAGCACAGGTTTTTTGTTGTATCTAATATAATTGATCCATATCATCCTTTTCTGGTCCAGACTGATCCTCTGATGGAAGCCCCATACCGCTTCTGTAATGCTGATACAGCTTTGCCACTGTTGCTTCGTGGTATGGTTTTACAAATATGCCTCCTATTCCGAAGAACAGACTTCCGAGCAGATACCAACCGATGAAGGATAGGTCAAGGACAAATATTTCCCCCTTCTGTCCGTTTGTCATCATTGTGCTTAGTTCCTTGGCATCAGCGAAATTTAGCTCGGGATCCTCAGCTAAAATATATGGTATCATTCGGTATTGGTAGTATTTTATTATCCCTGGGATTATCAACAGAAGTCCCCAAAGAAATATGAAGAGGTCCATAATAAACATCTTGGTCGCAAGGGGGATCCATTCGCCCTTTCTGAGAGTTGAGAAAAGTGTTCCAACGGAAGCCTCACCCTTAAATCCCCTTATGAAGAATCTCTTTTCACCTACCTGGAGTACATTCCCAATAATTATTGCTAACACTACGGAGAAAAGTATGAATAGTGCAAAGGCAGTTGCACCCACTGCAATCTGGAATGGATTGTCCAGACCTATACCTTCTATCATAGTTCCAAATTCATTCCCAGGTCCAAAATTGATTTCGAAGTTGTATTCGCCATAATCCGGTGACTTATAGTCAGTCTCACGGGATGAACTCCCGCTTCCTCCTGTGAGCAGGCTTACTATAAGACAGACCGCAAAAGCCTTCCAGTAGTTCCTCTTGAGAAACTCTTTGGCCTCTTCTTTCAAATCTCTTCTTGTCCACATACTAAACACCTCTTCCTGTCATTGTAGCACTTTTACCAATCTAAAACAACAGAATGAGCTATTATAGCATAAGAACCCAGTTTTGAAATCCAAGCTGAAATTCCTCTTCTTCATTTGGCAGCTCAGGCAATATTTTTTCTCTTGCCACTGCAAGCATAAGCTTGATCCTGTTTTCCTGATTGACTCTTGTAGCTCCGGGATCGTAATCTATGGGAACTATGTTGGCCTCAGGATATTTTCTCTTGATGTTTGAAACCACTCCCTTGCCTACTATATGGTTTGGCAGACAGCCAAATGGCTGTGTAACTACTATGTTGCCATAGCCGTTCTTTATTAGCTCGACCATCTCAGCTGGAAGTAACCATCCCTCTCCCATTTTGCATCCAAGTCCGATTATATCCTTAACAAGCTCCTTCATGTGGACAAATGGAGAGGGAGCGATGAAGCTGCTATAGGTCTTAACAGCATCTATCATCAATTCCTCCATTTTTCCCAGATACTCATTCACTTTACCTAAAATGAAGCTCTTAAAGAAGGATCCTCCATAAAGCTGGTAGTCGATTACTCCGTTTTCCATACAATACATGAGAAAACCCAGAAGTCCAGGGACCATAACCTCACAGCCCTCTGACATCAGAAAATCCTCAAGGTTATTGTTCCCAAGACTGGAGTACTTCACATAGATTTCTCCCACTATGCCTACCTTGGTTTTTTCCGTATCCTGTCTTTGAATTTTATCAAAGCTGGTTACTATATCCCTTAGATTGCTTTTCAGCTCCGCCAGATGGATACCTCTCATTACTTCAAGTTGCTGAGCCAACTCATCAACCCATTTATCCACAAGGGCATCGGTCTCACCCTGGTTGATCTCATAGGGCTTGACCTGATTCTTCAAAAGCATGAGAAGATCCCCATATACGATTATCGCTACAGATTGTCTCAGCATTGGTATCGAAAGCCTGAAGCCGCTGTTTTTTTCCATCCCCCCTGCATTTAGTGATATTACGGGGACATGGCCATACCCCGACTTTATCAAAGCCTTTCTTAAGAGATGTATATAGTTGGATGCTCTGCAGCCTCCTCCTGTCTGAGTTATCATAAGGGCTACCCTGTTGATGTCATACTCTCCTGATTCCAAGGCATCAATCAGCTGACCAATTACCAGCAATGCCGGGTAACACGTGTCGTTATGTACATTTCTCAGGCCGGATTCCACCACTGAACGTCCCTGGTTTTTAAGTACCTTTAGGTTATAGCCAAAATTCCTAAACACTTTCTCAAGTAGCGCGAAGTGAACCGGCAACATGTCGGGGCAAAGGATAGTATAGTCCCTCATATCTCTGGTGAATTCCACTCTCTTTACTCTTGTACTCATATCTAAAAAGCCTCCTTAAGACCTTTGTTCAATAGCCGCCAAAAGACTTCTGATACGAATCTTTACTGCTCCAAGGTTCGTTATCTCATCTATTTTCAATTGGGTGTAAATCTTCCCGTTGTCTTCCAGAATTGCCTTTACCTCATCAGAGGTGATTGCATCCAGACCGCATCCGAAGGATACCAGCTGGACCAGCTCCATATTGGGTCTCCTTGATACCAATTCAGCAGCTTGATATAGTCTTGCATGGTAGGTCCATTGGTTAAGTATGTCGGTTGGAGTCTTTCCTCCAAGATGACTTATTGAATCCTCTGATAATACAACAGTATCAAACTCTGAAATCATCTTTGCTATCCCATGATTGACCTCCGGATCAACATGGTATGGTCTGCCCGCCAGAACGATCGCCAGCTTATTTTTTTCTTCTGCGATTTTTAAGTACTCCTCGCCTTTTTGCCTTAACCTCTTCAAGTACCCTTTGTATTCGATGATACCTCTGTCGACAGCCAGCTTAACATCATTAAGCTTGATATCCTTGTGCCATTCTCTGAGGATCTCGTGAAGTCTCTTCGCCAGTATCCTCTTATTGTTCAATCCCAGATATTCATAGAAAAATCTTGTACCTGCAATTCTATCGACATTTGCTGCAATGACCTCAGGATAATAGGCTACGACAGGGCAGTTAAAATGGTTGTCTCCGGATTTTTCATCCAGATTATAAGTCAGGCACGGGTAAAATATTGCATCAACACCCTGATCCAACAGATACTCAATATGACCATGCACTACCTTGGCAGGGAAGCAGACTGTGTCCGAAGGGATGGTGTGCTGCCCTTTGATAAACATCTCCCTGGTCGAAAAAGGCGATGGAACAACCTCAAAGTCGAGCAGAGTAAATACTGTATGCCAGAATGGCAAAAGCTCAAACATATTCAATGCCATCGGCAAGCCTACCCTTCCTCTTCTTCCTTTTATCGGAACATAGTTTTTTAGGAGATCAAGCTTGTACTCATATATATTAAACCTTTCCTCAGGAGCTTTCTGTCTTATAGGTCTCTCACATCTGTTTCCACCTATGAACTTTCGATCATCTCCAAAGGAGTTCACAGTAAGTCTGCAGTTATTCTCACATAGTCCACAGAGTACCACTTTTACCTTATGGTCAAACCCCTGAAGGTCCTCCCTGGACAATAGACTGGTGGTCTCGGAGCTTCTTCTTTCCTTGGAGTATAGCGCTGCTCCATATGCTCCCATAAGTCCTGCAATGTTTGGTCTTATTACCTGATGCTGAAGTTCATCCTCAAAAGCTTTGAGCACAGAATCATTGTGGAAGGTTCCTCCCTGGACAACAATATTATGTCCCAGATCTTTGGCTGAGGATGCTCTGATTACCTTGTACAATGCGTTTTTGATAACACTTATGGAAAGACCTGCGGAAATATCCGCAATGGTTGCTCCATCCTTCTGCGCCTGCTTTACAGATGAATTCATAAAAACAGTGCACCTGGAGCCCAGGTCTACAGGATTTCGGGAATATATGCCAAGCTGGGCAAAATCCTTTATATCATAGCCCAAAGCTTCTGCAAAGGTCTGAAGAAATGAGCCACAGCCAGACGAGCATGCCTCATTTAGGAATATGCTGTCGATTACTCCATCCCTGATCTTGAAGCACTTTATGTCCTGGCCGCCTATGTCGATAATGAAATCGACATCGGGCTTGTACTTCTTTGCGGCTGTATAATGAGCTATAGTTTCCACAACACCAAAATCAAGCTTGAATGCATTCCTCATCAGATCCTCGCCGTAGCCAGTCACTGCAGAGGATTTGATTTTAATAGCCGGATAGTTCTCATAAAACTTCATCAGAAAATCCTTTATGAGAGGTACAGGATTCCCTTGGTTTTGGGTGTATATTGAATGGAGGATCGTATCGTCCTCTGCCATTATCACAGCCTTAACTGTAGTAGAGCCCGCGTCTATGCCAAGATAAGCATCCCCTTTATATGTGTTGGGATCTGTAAAGGATACCTGTTCCCTGTCATGACGTTCTTTGAATATCAAGTAGTCCTCCTCGTTTTCGAAAAGCTTTCCAAGGCCGTTAAAGCTTCCCTCTTCGCCTGTGTTAATCAAATCCTCCATAAGCTCATCCAGATCCAGCTTTCTTTCATCTGAGCTGTAGGCAGCTCCTATCGCTACATAATAAAGGGAGTTTTCAGGACATACTCCATTGACTCCAAGGGTATGGTTGAAGCTCTCCCTCAGCTGGGAGAAAAAAGTAAGGGGCCCGCCCAGGTACACTATTTTCCCCTTGATCGGTCTGCCTTGAGCAAGACCGCCTATGGTCTGATTTACTACTGCACGAAAAATGCTTGCTGCCATGTCGCTCTTACTTGCACCCTGGTTAAGGAGGGGTTGAATATCCGACTTAGCAAAAACCCCACACCGCGATGCAATAGTGTAGGTCTTGTCATATTCCGCTGCAAGCTGGTTCATATCTGTCAAACTAACTCCCATAAGGGTCGCCATCTGGTCGATAAAAGCTCCTGTGCCACCTGCACAGGATCCATTCATCCTTACCTCCATGCCGTTGGAAAGAAACAGTATCTTTGCATCCTCCCCCCCCAGTTCGATAACGACGTCTGTCCCTTCTATCAGCTTCATGACAGAAAGTCTTGTAGCATAAACCTCTTGTACAAAGGGTATATTGAATTTTTGGGCAAGACCCATGCCTGCTGAGCCTGATATTGACAGATAAGCCTCATTCAGGTAGGGGAACCTGTCTCTTATATCCTCCAATAGCTTGACTGTTTTTTCCCTTATCTGGGAATAATGCCTTTCATAAGAGTGAAAGACAAGCTTCTCATCCGAATCCAGCACCACACACTTGAGTGTTGTTGACCCTACATCCAGACCGATCCTCATTTATGATCACCTTGATTCCTCATATTATAATTCTATCTTATAACAAATATTTACAAAAGTACATACGTTAAAAGCTGGTTAAAGAGTGTCTTGAAAGTTGGAGGTTAAATCAATTGACAATGGACAATTGACAATTGACATTGGGATCCCTCCACTTCGGTCGGGATGACAGCTTAATCTTTCCAAAAAAGGATCCTTCACTATCGTTCAGGATGACAGAAATGTGTCATTCTGAGCTTTAGCGAAGAATCTTAGCTCTTGGCTCTTAGTTCTTAGTGGCGACCGTCGGTCGCCACTACCCTCTCTGATAATTGGGTGATTCCTTGGTTATCATTATATCGTGAGGATGATTCTCTACAAGCGATGCGGCAGTTATCTTGATCATCCTGGATTTCTCCTGAAGCTCAGAAATGTCTTTTGCACCCACATATCCCATTCCTGACTTTAGTCCTCCTATCAACTGATAAACTACATCACCGAGCTTGCCCTTGTAGTGGACTCTGCCTTCTACCCCTTCCGGAACATACTTCTTCGTATCCTCCTGGAAGTACCTGTCCCTGCTGCCAGAATCCATTGCTCCCATTGAGCCCATCCCTCTGTATTCCTTATATCTCCTGCCTTCATAAAGAACTTCCTCACCGGGGCTTTCCTCAGTGCCTGCAAACAATGATCCTGCCATCACTACATTAGCCCCAGCGGCTATAGCCTTTGTAATATCTCCCGAGTACTTGACTCCTCCATCAGCTATAACGGGGATCTCATATTCAGCAGCTGCCTTCGAGCAGTTCATTACTGCAGTTATCTGTGGTACTCCAATACCTGTAACTACTCTTGTGGTACATATGGAGCCAGGACCGATCCCCACCTTGATGCAATCAGCTCCAGCCTTAATAAGGTCGATGGTTGCTTCTGCTGTAGCAACGTTTCCGGCTATTACCTGAAGATCAGGATAATTGGATTTGATTTTTGAAACAGCATCGAGGACTCCTTTGGAATGACCATGCGCTGTATCAACAGTAATTACGTCTACCTGACTCTTAACAAGAGCTGCGATTCTTTCCATCATGTCATTTGTTACTCCCACAGCTGCCCCTGCTAAAAGTCTTCCCTTTGCGTCTCTGGCTGAATTTGGAAACTCAATGGACTTCTCAATATCCTTTATGGTGATCAGCCCGCTAAGCTTGAAATCATCGTCAACCAAGGGCAGTTTCTCGATTTTGTACTGCTTCATGATCTCAAGGGACTCATCCATGCTTATATCTATAGGCGCCGTCTTAAGGTTCTCCTTAGTCATTACCTCGTCGATCTTCCTTGTGATGTCCTTTTCAAATCTTATATCACGATTTGTTAGTATTCCGACCAATGTGTTTGATCCATCTACAATGGGAACTCCAGATATTTTGTACCTCTCCATAAGCTCAAGAGCATCTGCAACTATATGGTCTCTTGACAAATAGAACGGGTCAGTGATGATACCATGCTCACTTCTCTTTACTCTGTCTACCTCCAGCGCCTGCTTCTCAATAGACATATTTTTGTGTATTATTCCTATTCCGCCCTCTCTGGCCATAGCTATTGCCATTCTTGATTCAGTGACTGTATCCATGCCTGCACTCATCAATGGAATATTTAGCTTAATTCTCTTTGTCAGTTGTGTCCCAACGTTCACGTTCCTCGGCAGCACCTCAGATTTGCCGGGCAGGATGAGAACGTCGTCAAATGTCAAACCCTCACCTACGAATTCCAAATCATACCCCCCTTTTTATTTCCTGTCCAAAGATATTTTCTTAATAATGTAACAAACCTTGAGTTTTATGTCAAGGAATGTTTGAAAAGAAAAACCCTGGATTTAAAACCAGGATTTACTTGGATTTACTTATATACTTACTTCATTTTCATAGGGGTCCTGATGAAGTTTTCCCAGTTGTGTGCAATCGGTCTTATTATTTGAGGCCCAATTTTTGAGATCACCACCAACTTAGGTCGTTCTCCGACAGCTGTTTCCTTAATGTGCAGCCTGTTACCCACTACGTCGATCTGGCTCCAGTCACCATCTACCCTTGCGAAGCCCTTTATCCTGTAAGCGTCTCTTTTTACACTATCAACAAATGACTCAAGACCAGATATCGTAATATCCTCGTCAAACTCTATCATTATTGTCTTTGGCTTATTCTCAGGTGTATTTGTCGTGTCTTTGCTTTCATTCCAATGATACTTCATAAGGTCTTCCTCAAGGAAGCCATAATCAAGTTTTCCATAATTGGTAGTCTCGATTGGCACGATCTGATTTATTTCCCGAATCCCTTTAATTACCTCAGATAGCTTGTCATCATCAACAAGATCGGTTTTACTTAGAGCAACAAGATGGCAATGTCTTATCTGCCTCTCCACTGTTTCCAGATCTTCCAGCTGTTCCAAAAAGTTCTCAGCATCGACTACACATATCGCTCCCTTATAATTATAAACATCACCTTTGAAATCGCTAACTCCTGCAAGGATGTCCCCGATATTCGACGGATCAGCTAAGCCTGATGATTCAACAAAGAGGTAGTCTAAGTCCCTTTCAGCCATCTCCATCATACCATGTGCAAAGTTCAGCTTTAGGCAGGAGCAGAAAATCGAACCTCGGTTTATCTCAATAAGCTCAAGTCCATCTTTTCTTATTATATCTCCATCGATACTTATCCTGCCAAATTCGTTCATTATTACTCCCAGCTTCTTTTCTGACAGGTCATTTAGTATATTGGTCAATAGTGTGGTCTTACCTGCTCCAAGGAAGCCAGTAAGTAGATAAAGGTCGATTTTTTTATTCAATTCTTTCCCTCCAAAATCATATATGATTCTAATGCAAACAGGTTCAGTCGCCTTCGGCAAATGAACCTGAAATACAAGTACTTGATCATTAAGCTTTATTGATTGCTTGCCTTAGGTTTCCGATTGCAAATACAATCTTTTTTGGGACCAACTATGTAGTTGATGTATTCGAACAAATCATCCACCACCGGTTTGTTGATGGAGTAGCACATCCACTTACCCTGCTTTTTGCACTTTACGAGCCCCGCTCTGACCAGGATCTTCATATGGTGAGAAATAGTGGGCTGTGTAAGCTCTAAACCTTCCATAATGTCGCAAGCGCACATTTCCCCACAGGAAAGCATGTCGAGAATCAAAAGCCTGTTCCTGTCGGATAATGCTTTGAGAACTTCAACTCTTCGATCCATTTTATCCTCACACCCCTTGAATCAATCAATAAATATCTATCTATGTGATTATGGTATATCATTGTCCATAATTTGTCAATGTGTTTGAGGAAAATTGTCCCAATTTTGTCAATATATTTACCGGCACGAAATAAGAACTGAAGAAATCTCATAAATTACACATAATTTCCTCCTGGATCGTGCAATTAAATTTGAGATGTGAACCGTATCCTCCTGTTACTTTTAGATATGTTTGTGTCAATTAAATAAAAAACCTGTGATCCGAGATCACAGGGCTACTCGATAATTTCCATTGGCATAATCCTTAAGATAGCCTGAATACACAAACTCCAACTCCCTGTTCCCCATTATATCCATAGGGGAGGTCAGGCCAGGGTCTTTCTGAGTTATGGTGACACCGCTGTTTATAAGGACCTCGGAGACGAACTGAGAGCAGAAGTAGTTATAATGTCTGCTGAGCGGATAGTTGAACATGGCACTAAAAAGGCCAAGAAAGTTATAGCCATATCTGTTGCTCTCTCTCTTGAATTTGTTCAGCTGCATAACGAGAGATTCATACTGTTCCTGACTGAGCTTAAGTGAGTAAAGGGCGCATACTGTATCTGGAAATCTTTTAAAAGTTCCATTCTCAATATCCTCTCTGACGAACCCTGCCAATAGAGGGTTATAGGGTCTTAACCTGCCAAAGCTGTAAAGCTCTTTTAGGTCCTGGTCTAATGCTATTGACACATGGGTAAAAGGATGTCTGGTATATATATTTATTGCTTTCGAGAACATGGATCCACTATGGGAAAGAAGTATATAAACGGTTGCTTTGGACTCCACCTTAAACACCTCAACTTTTGAATATTCTATTTTCTAATTCTACTTCTTTACCATGATCCATGCAAGAAAAAAGTTAATCATATTTTTATCAGGCAATGACAAAAAAAATTCTCACAGAAAAATTTTTTAAATAATATAAATCGAGGAGACCCGACAGACAAAGCCTGTTGATCTCCTCGATTTAAAACTGACTTCTATTGTTACTACATCATGCCGCCCATGCCGCCCATACCACCCATTGCAGCCATTGGGTCTTCCTTCTCGATCTCAACTACTGCACTCTCAGTTGTGAGGACCATTGCCGCAACGCTTGCCGCATTTTGAAGCGCAGAACGAGTTACCTTAGTTGGGTCTACTATACCTTTCTCTACCATGTTGACATACTCTTCAGCCATTGCGTCGAATCCTATTCCCGGCTCTGCAGCTTTTACCTTTTCAACTATGATTGAGCCTTCAAGTCCAGCATTTGCTGCGATTTGTCTTACCGGTTCCTCAAGTGCTCTCAGTATTATGCTGACACCTGTCTTTTCATCTCCCGTCATTTCAGCAAGAAGCTTCTCCACTCTTGGAATCGTATTAAGAAGAACTGTTCCGCCTCCAGGGACTATTCCCTCTTCAACGGCTGCTCTGGTTGCTGCCAGGGCATCCTCAATTCTTAGCTTTCTTTCCTTAAGCTCAGTTTCAGTTGCCGCTCCAACCTGGATCACCGCAACTCCTCCTGATAGCTTAGCCAATCTTTCCTGAAGCTTTTCAGAATCGAACTCTGACTCGGTTATTTCAAGCTGTGCCCTGATTTGTTTGATCCTGTTTTGGATATCCTCTTCACTGCCCTCGCCATTAACGATAACTGTTGTCTCTTTATCTATCTTGACCTTTGCAGCCCTTCCGAGCATGTCTATCTTTGCTTCCTTAAGCTCATAGCCAAGCTCCTCGCTGATGACCTTTCCGCCTGTAAGGATAGCAATGTCCTGTAGCATTTCTTTTCTTCTGTCACCAAAGCCGGGAGCCTTTACCGCTACGCAGTTGAAGGTACCTCTCAGCTTATTTACAACAAGTGTTGCCATTGCCTCGCCTTCAATGTCCTCAGCAATTATTACAAGAGGCTTGCTCATCTGGACTATTTGCTCAAGTACAGGGAGTATTTCCTGGATATTTGAAATCTTCTTATCTGTAATAAGGATGTATGGATTTTCATATTCAGCTACCATTTTCTCAGTGTCGGTTACCATGTAAGCTGAAACGTATCCTCTGTCAAACTGCATCCCCTCAACGACCTCAAGTGTTGTACCCATTGACTTGGATTCCTCAACAGTAATTACTCCGTCGTTTCCAACCTTCTCCATTGCAGCTGCAATAAGGTGACCGATCTCTTCATCGCCAGCCGAGATGGATGCTACCTGAGCTACAGCTTCCTTTGATGCGACAGGTACGGAAGCAGCCTTGATTCCTTCAACGGCTTCATCCACTGCTTTCTTGATTCCCTTTTGAAGTACCATAGGATTAGCCCCTGCTGCAACGTTCTTAAGTCCTTCTCTTATGATTGCCTGAGCAAGAATAGTTGCCGTAGTAGTTCCGTCTCCTGCCACGTCGTTAGTCTTTGTTGCTACCTCTTTAACGAGTTGAGCTCCCATGTTCTCATATTTATCCTCGAGCTCTATCTCTCTTGCAATTGTTACACCGTCATTAGTTATCATCGGTGAACCGAATTTCTTCTCAAGGACTACGTTTCTTCCCTTGGGCCCAAGAGTTACCTTTACTGTATCTGCCAGCTTATTGATTCCTTTTTCCATTGAACGGCGCGCGTCTTCACCGAATTTTATCTCTTTCGCCATATAAATACACTCTCCTTTTAATGATAATTGACAATTGACAATGCATACCCTTCCAATTTAATTCGGGATCCTTCGACAATGCTCGGGATAACATACTCAATTTCATTGTTCATTGTTCATTTACTATTTCTTCTTAGTTGTGAAATGTAAATTTTAAATTGTGAATTGGTTTACTCAACTACCGCAAGGATATCCACCAATTTAAGGATAGTAAGCTCTACTCCGTCTACCTTGACCTCAGTGCCGGCATATTTTGAGAATATAACCTTGTCTCCAACCTTAACCTGCTCTTTCTTCTTCTCATCGTTAAGGATCTCATCCCCAATTGCCACTATTTCAGCCATCAATGGCTGTTCCTTTGCTGTCGAGGGAAGTACGATACCGCTCTTGGTCTTTTCTTCTGCCTCTACCTTTTTGATTATGATTCTGTCTCCTAAAGGTCTTAGATTCATCAATATTCCTCCTTATCGCTATCTTTTTATTGTTAGCACTCACTTAAATCGAGTGCTAACATCTACCTATAATAATACTCGAAAATATAAAGCTAATCAAGTATATTTTTTTACTAAAAAAACTTGATTAGCTTTAATCTTTGAAAATATCTCGGTTGATTTTCTTATTTCTGTATAATACTCGATTTTTCTTCCAATATCTCGATTTTTAAAACAAACCTGCCACCAGATAGTAAATAATTGGTATAAATACTGCAGGCAGCATGTTGGCCAGTTTGATCTTCTTAAGGCCCAGCGCATTGACCCCTATTGCCATTATAAGGATGCCTCCAACTGCAGACATTTCGTTTATCACCTCAGGCGTCATAAAATTCTTTACTCCTCCTGCCAAAAGAGTTATTCCTCCTTCGTACAGCAATACAGGTATTGCAGCAAATGCAACTCCTATCCCCATGGTCGATGCAAGTATTATTGAGACTATGAAGTCCAGTACTGCTTTTGCGAATAGAGTCTCATGATTTCCGGTCAAACCGGATTCAACAGCTCCCAGTATCGCCATTGCACCAATACAATACATAAGGGATGCAGTAACAAATCCCTTTGAGAAAGTAGAATCCTTTTGACCAAATCTTTTTTCCAGATTTTTCCCCAGATTTTCAAGTCCGGAATCTATATTCAGCCATTCTCCAATAATAGTCCCAATGACGAGACTTGCAAGCACAAGTATCACGTTCTGCATCTCGATTGCACTCATAAGACCCAGTACTATAACTGCAAGTGATATTCCATCCATTATAGTATTTGTGTAGGACTCCTTGATCCCCTTCTTCAAAACCAACCCTATCAGTGCCCCGAATAATATACCGAGGCTGTTAGCAACCGCACCAAGCATTCTATCACCTGTCCATTCTTAATAGTTTATTAATACAATGATACAGTAAAATGCTTCGATGTGCCAGAAAAAAGTTAGTTCAGGCGTTAAGCGGTAGGCGATAAGCGTTAGGAGTCAGGGGTCAGGGGTTAGGAGTTAGGGGTTAGGTTTTATGAAACTTTTTGTCCAATCGGGCATAGGTGGATTTGTGCCATCCTTAAGCATAGCCTGCCAGTCCTCATCAGTAAGTCTTGTTGGATGCATAAATTCGTGGAAGCTGAATACTGCTCCCCTTGTAAGATAAACCTGACCCTTTATTGGGACTGCTACGTATATCTCATAAGCCGGCCCTACACCTGAGTGCATCATCCCGTCACGTCCAATTGTATGGTAATCAGCTATCACTGCCATATTTTTATCAGTTTCAGAGGTAATCTCAAACCATCTCATCCCATCTCCAGCAAAGGAGCTGGTCAGATCTTCAAGAATTCCTCCATATATCTTGATCCTGTCGTACTCCTCCTGGGTAAGAGGCTCTCCGGCCAGCTGCTTCTCAGTTGCGGATACAAGAAAATCAAGGAGCCACTGGAATCTTTCCATCTTGATATCGATCTCGTCCACCGGTATATTCCATGTCTTAAGGGATTTCCTTGAGAATTCAGTCAACCAGGAAAGCCTTTTATAAACCTCAAGATTTGGCTCTATGTAGCCAATGCCCTCGACGTACTCCTCACCTCCCATTTCAGCTCCTGACTGCTTGCCATAAAGAACCGTGTCATGCTTGAGCTCGGCCCATGATCCCAGTGCTGTATTCAAGCTTTTGTCAAGCCAGGCATCGTTCTTCATAAAGTAGGGATACTCCTCCTTAGGAAGCTCGATCAAAGCCTTCAGTACCCACATCCAGCCTGAATACATATTGTCCTTCCAATCCTTCTCCTCGTACTTCGAAAATTCCTCTCTAAGCCTCTCCAGCTCCTTAGGGTACTCAGTCCATTCCCGGTTTATTGGATTTTGAAGTTGTAGTTCCTTGGCTCTGTCCGAGCCAAGCACAGCCATTACGTCCAGACCTGAGGGGACAGGTCTTAAAACGGGATAAACAAGCTCCTGGATCATCTGAGCATCCATTACATATCTCTGTCCCATGAACCTGAACTGCTTCCCGACAGGGTAATCAATGCCTGCATATCTTGCCTGAATTTTAGGCTCAGGCAATTTACCAACCTCAGCATAAAATGTATCAAGCTTTGTCCCATTAGAAATTTCATCTGCAGCAAAGCCTTGTCCGTAGACCATATTCGCTATGTCTATATAATCTCTGATCCCCAAATCATCTGAATTGCCTACAAAAAATGCGGTTGGTGAGTAGATCTTTTCCCATGAGCCCATAATGTCCGGATTGTCATCTGCAATTTTAGCCATCAGTATAGCCTGCTTCGTCAGGTCAAGGTATCTCGTTTGCTTGTCCTTATATAAAGGCATAGGCGCCTGTCCGTACCACATCATAGACAGGAAATAGGTGCCAAGGTCATCGCTTCTGGTGTAATGTCCTCTGACCTGGTATTGGCTGTAATCAAGCTCAAACGGAAATATCGAGGATTCCTGAAATCCAGCCTTGCTAATGATCTTATCGTACTCAGAGTCTATCATGCTTAACACTTCTGAAGGTATCCCATCCGGCAGATCCTGCTTCAACAGCCTTTGAGCCACTCCAAAGAAAGCAATATTCCTACCCTGTATGGTCTTCAGATCAGTATCTTCCAGCTCTCCATAAAGCTTAATTGACTCCTCCAGCATCCTGTTAGTCATATTTTTATTGATCTGGATCAGATGCTTATCCTCCAGGGTCCTTAGGGTATAATCATAGAAAATATGATATACCTGAAGGACAGAATCCGTAGTAATAAATGATGGTATCTCTTCATATTCATTGTGCTCATAGATGAAGAACAACTGCTCTTCCCTGGAAGGATTTACAAAGAATCCATTCTCTCCCAGCATCCTTTTTTGCTCCTCACCAAGTCCAGGAAACTTATCCAGATTTACTATGTTGGAAAGATCACTGGATACAACAAGCTCCGCTGGTTCGTCCTCAATAGCCGGAGCTTCCACCGGGTCCCCAGATGGACCGGGGGAGGTCTCTGACGGTTCCTTTCCGCCAGTATCAAGGCCGCAGCCTGTTATAAGGATTGAAACAGCGATAAACAGCATCATCAGTCTTATCCTTTTATTATGCCTCATCAATACTCCCTCCATTCAAGTTCATCATCACTTATCCTAACTACCGCCTTGATATTCTTATTATTAAGAGATCCAGTTAATGATAGCTCTCCTTCACTTGCATAAATTTTTTTTATCGTCTGTAACTCAGCGGTTTGAAGAAATCCCTCAAAACCAAACCCCCTCCACTTGTAGCTGTTTATGACCATACTACCCTCCTCAAGGTATTCAGAGGATACTATCTCACATATACCATCTCCATCAAGGTCATAAAGAATGAAATCATCAAATGGTTTTGAAAGCCTCGACCCTCTCCAGAAGGGCGACAACTTTTCACCGTTGAAGCTGTAGATAAATGGACGCTTTGCCATTATCTGATGTAAAGGTGACTCCTTATATACACCCAAGGCTATCTCTTCATCCCCGTCGCCGTCAACATCTCCTGTCATGATCTTCCAGGGCTTAAGCTCCGAGGCATTCCATCTGAGGAGCTCTTTTCTGCCACCCTCCAGTGAATAGATTATTACCTCGTTACCATATTCTTGCCACCGTCTTCCTTTAAGTACGACCAGATACTGATCCTCCCCTCCGGTCAATCTGCCTATAGCATGATCCTTGGTGTTGTCGAGAATAAAACCTGCAAAAAACAAAAAAAGGAGCATTAGTACAAGAATCTTCAAAGCTCGAAAACACTTAGTCATATTGCTCCCTCCTTCTATTCAATTTGATTATATCAACTGTTTCCAAGAGATTAGTTACGATTGGGTGACAATATCACTTTCCTATTCCCAGTTCCCTTGCATAGTAGAAAAGGTACTGCTGTGCATAGCCTGCCAGACTACCGAAAAGCCTTTCTCCCGAATCCTCCAGTTCTTTTTTTGTTGCAGGTCGCTTGAAATAGAAATATTCCATTACCCTCTTTACCCAGACATCTACTGGGAATGCCTCGCCTTTGTCAAATGCGAATAGCAGAATACAGTCGCTTACCTTGGGTCCCACACCGGGTAATGTTGTCAAAAGTTCCTTGGCATCCTTGTGTTCAATATCGAAGATACAGGAGGTATCAAATTCTCCATCTGCAATCCTTCTGCTTACCTCCCTCAGTCTGTCAGCCCTGAAGCCGACCCTGTAGACTTCCCTGATGTATTCCTCGGTCTTTTCTGCAAGAGCTCCTGGTTCAGGAAAGCTATAGTGATCCCTTCCCCTATAGGTGCGGATATAATCTCCCAAATCATTCGCGATGGCTTCAACTGCTTTCTTTATTCTTGGTATCTGATTGTTTGCTGAGATTATGAAGGAGATTATTGTTTCGTAGGGATCCTGATTAAGAAGCCTCATTCCGTATCCAAATGTTATGGCTTCCTTTAGTATCGGGTCCAGTGACAGTTCCTCCTTTATCTTCCCGTAGTCCCTGTCAAGATCAAAGTAGTTATGCCAAAAGCCTCTCCATTCCTTTTCCTTTACCCCTTCTACATACAATGTCGTCCCTTCCTGAAGAAAGTTTGCCACCATACCACCTGCGATAGCAGTATAGCTTCTGTCATCCTCCAGGTACCACCTGAAGCACTGTCCGCATTCAAAAATATGCTTTATATTGAAATGTTCGAGGTCTTTTACAATAAGTTTGCCGTGCGATTGCTCCAATGTATAGTTCATTGATTTCTCCTTGGTTGTTTGATAAGGATATTATACTATAAAAAGTTGGAAAGGTGGAAGAGTTGGAAATGATAAGCGTTAGGCGTAAAGCGATAGTAGGTAGTTGTTAAGTGAAGATAAGGAAATAGATTTTGGGGACTAGGGACTGGGGGTTAGGGGAAAGGGGAAAGTTGAAGTGAATAAGTAATAGTGAATAGTGAATAGAAAAAAATCCTTCTCTAAGGCTCAGAATAACTCGGTTTGTCATCCTGAACGATAGTGAAGGATCTTGTTCATCGTTCATTATTCATTGTTCATCGTTCATTTGATCTAATTGTGATCTGTGAACCGTGAACCGTGAATTTTTCTATGTCAACCTATTGAGCTGGTAATTAATACCATCCTCTAAGCTTCATCGCAGTTGCAACCTTCTTAACTGAATGCATATAGGCTGATTTTCTCATTGTAACATTGTACTCTTCCTTGATCTTCCAAAGGTCGTTGAAAGCATTGACCATAGCGATCTCTTCTTTTTCTTCAACTTCCTTCTCACTCCAGTAGTAGCCATAGAGGTTTTGTACCCACTCGAAATAGGAAACAGTTACTCCACCGGCATTTGTTAGGATGTCTGGAGTTACAAGGATCCCGTTCTTTTCAAGAATTTCATCAGCTTCAGGAGTTATAGGTCCGTTAGCTGCCTCAGCGACTAATTTTGCCTTGATCTTACCGGCATTTTCCACTGTGATGGCATTCTCAAGAGCTGCAGGTATCATTATATCAACATCAAGTGCCCAGAACTCGTCCAAGGAGATCATTTTTGCCTTTGGATAGTTGACAAGGTTCTTGTTCTCTTTTACCCAGGCAGCCATATCTGCATAGTCAAGTCCGTCTGGATTGTAGATCGCATAAGTTCCAACTTCTCTTGCCCACTCACCAAGTGCGACTATCCTGGCACCAAGCTTTTGAACGTTCTTAACTGTAAAGCTTCCAACGTTTCCAAAGCCCTGGATTGCAACTGTTGCATGTTTGATATCTATTCCAAGTTTTTTGGCTGCTTCTCTTGTTACTACAGCAACTCCAAAGCCTGTTGCTTCATTTCTTCCAAGCGATCCGCCCCACTCAACTGGCTTGCCTGTTATAACGCCAGTGTTCATTGAGCCTGTCAGTTTGCAATATTCATCAACCATCCAAGCCATGATTTGGCCGTTTGTATTTACGTCTGGTGCAGGGATGTCTATTTTCTCGCCAAGATACTTGTAGAGGCCTTGTATGTATCCTCTTGAAAGTCTTTCCAATTCTCCTTTTGACAGGGTTGATGGATCAACTATAATACCACCTTTTCCTCCGCCATAAGGGATACCGGTAACGCAGCACTTAAAGGTCATCCAGATAGAAAGAGCCTTTACCTCGTCAGCATTTACTCCGGGATGAAAACGTATTCCACCTTTGCCTGGTCCAACAGCGTCAGAGTGCATAGATCTAAAGCCTTTAAAAACCTTTACAGAACCGTCATCCATTTTAACAGGGATGGATAGCTCGATAATTCTCTTGGGCTCCTTAAGAAGCTCGTAAACAGCCGGTTCTAGACCGAGAGCATCGCAGGCGTCTTTAACTTGCTTCTGTGCATTCTCCAATGGATTTAAAATTTCCTTTGACATAAATTAACCCCCTTTAATTTAGCTGTGGGCAATCCCCACAAAGACTATTAATCTCGACAAAATTATATCATAGGGTAAAATTAATAGCAACCTCATAAAATGAAGTTGCTACTTAAGTCATGGTCTTGTTTAAGCTTACTTCTCCTCAATTGTTTTCAGGAAGTATGAAAGGATAAACAGGCTCTCATTAAGCCTTACATTCTCCACTACTACATTACCCGGAACTATCAGGTCTGTTGGTGCAAAGTTCCAAATCCCCTTGATCCCGGATTTGATATAGATATCAGCTATCGCCTGCGCACTTTCTTTTGGAGTGGTGATGATCCCAATCTCAACATTATGCTCCTCAATAAACTGTTCGATATGATCCATGTCCCTTATTTCGATATCTCTGATCCTAAGGCCAATTACCTTTGGATTTCTGTCAAACAATGATAAGACCTTAAATCCTGCATCCTCAAATCCCTTGTAGTTCGCTATTGCCTGGCCAAGGTTTCCTGCACCTACAACTACAGCATTGTACTTTGTGTCCAGACCAAGAATTTTTCCTAGCTCCCTGTGAAGGTCTTCTACATTATAGCCATATCCTTGCTGTCCAAATCCCCCAAAGTTGTTTAAGTCCTGTCTTATTTGAGAAGCGGTAAATCCAGTCAACACACTTAATTCCTGTGATGATATTCTGCTAATGCCCTTGTCGATAAGCTCTGCAAGATATCTGTGGTACTTAGGCAGTCTCCTTATAACCGTAATTGATACCTGATTTTCTTTGTTCAAAGTCAATTCACCACCCATTTTCATTTGTGAAGCTATTATATCATTCTAAAAAAATCATGTCAATTTATTCACATTTCATTAAATTCACTTTTCCTTGCATTTCTTCATATTATTACCCTTTTTTATGCAGGAAAGTTCTGGTAAAATGGTCATATGACTTATGGAGGGATAAATATGCCTGTATTGACAGTTCAAAATATTTCAAAATCCTATGTTGTCGATCCAATAATTGAGAACATATCATTTATGGTCGAACAGGGTGATAAAATTGGTGTCGTAGGATTAAATGGAACAGGAAAAACCACTCTTTTTCAGATAATATCCGGAAAACTGGCTCAAGACACTGGTCAGGTAATACTACAGAAAGAATTAAAGATGGGGTATCTTGAGCAGCAGACGAGAATAGAAAGCGACCTCACGCTCTTCGATGAATGTCTGACTGTTTTTGAAGACCTCATAATAATGGAAAAACGTCTTAGAGGAATGGAAAATGAAATAGCGACAAGAAGCGAAATGGATCCGGATGACTTGTCACGATTAATGCTCGATTACGGCCATTTGCTTGAGGTTTTTACTGACCTGAACGGTTATGCGTTTCGATCAGAAGCACGAGGGGTGCTCAAAGGTCTGGGATTCCAGGATGAGGACTTCGATAAGGAGGTCTCGGTACTAAGCGGCGGTCAGAAATCCAGACTTTCACTGGCAAAGCTATTACTGCAGAAACCTGACATCCTTTTAATGGACGAGCCCACCAACCATCTGGATATTGATGCGATAGGCTGGCTTGAAAGGTATCTCAAGGAGTACAGAGGTGCAAGCCTGATCATATCTCACGACAGATACTTCCTGGATAATGTTGCAAGCAGGATATTTTTTATGGAAAATAGGAAACTGCATCAGTACAACACAAATTACTCAAGGTTCATAGTGCAAAGGAAGAGAGACCTTGAAATCCTGAAGAAGCAATACGAAGACCAGCAGAAGGAGATCACAAGGCAGGAGGAGATCATTCAAAGATATATCCGTTATGGTGGCGAGAGATACATCAAGCAAGCCAGAAGCAGGCAAAAGATGCTGGACAGGATCAAGCTTCTTCCTAAGCATCAGGAATCCAGGAAGGCAAGCTTCAGATTTTCTCCGGATATCAAATCAGGGAATGATGTACTCATTGCTGAGGGAATCAGAAAGAGCTTTGGCGAAATGGAGCTGTTAAGGGGCATCGACTTGACGATCTACAGGGGAGATAAAGCAGGCCTCATTGGACCGAATGGCATTGGCAAGACTACTCTTTTTAAGATCCTGCTGGGGCAACTCGAGTCCGATGAGGGAACGATCCGCTTTGGCCATAACATAAAGCCCGGTTACTTCGATCAGGAAATGTCGGATCTGAATCCTGAGAAAACCATAGTGGATGAGATTTGGGACGCTTATCCAAAGCTGGATCACTATGAAATAAGGACTTATTTGAGCCGCTTCCTTTTTATTGGCGATGATATCTTCAAGGAAATAGCTGAGCTAAGCGGTGGAGAAAAAGCAAGAGTTGCGCTTCTCAAGCTTATGCTCTCAGGTGCAAACCTTTTGCTGATGGATGAGCCCACGAATCATCTTGACATCGATTCGAAGGAGATTCTGGAAGATGCTCTTAAGGGCTACGAAGGCACTGTCCTGGTTATTTCGCATGACAGGTACTTCCTGAATCAGGTTGCAAATAAAATCCTGGAGCTGACCGAGACTGGTCTGGCGGAGTTTTTAGGCAACTATGATTACTACATTGAGAAGAAAAGAGAACTATCCTTTGAGGATGATGGGGAAGAGGATACCAGGACAAAAACCCAGATAAAACTGGATAAGAGAAAAGAAAAGGAGCTTCTCCAGAGAGAAAGGGACAAAAAAAAGGAGCTTAAGGAGCTGGAATCAAGTATAGCCTCTCTTGAGGAAAAGATAGGCGAGATAGACTACAGGCTTTCAAGTCCTGATACCTATGATGACCATAATTTGGTTCTCAAGCTTTCAAAAGAACGGGAGGAGCTTAAAAAAAGGCTGGATCCAATTTATGAGAAATGGATGGAATTGAATGATTGATCCATGTATTAAAACTAAAACCATCCCCTGGTTTTCCACAAGGAAATGGGGATGGTTTTTTATTCCAGAAATCCAAGGTTTGGATCTACCTTAAGGTCCAGCGGCGATCTTACACCCTTGATAAAATTATAATACCCGGCTGATCCTATCATTGCTGCATTGTCAGTACAAAGAACAGGTGATGGGTAGTAGATTTTTACTCCTTCCAGTTTTCCTCTCTCCTCCATCGAATTCCTCAGGCCTTTATTGGCAGCGACCCCTCCGGCAATAACGATCTTATCTCTCCCTGTTTCCCTTGAAAGCCTGAAGGTCTTCTCTACCAGAACCTCAAGAACGGCCTCCTGAAAGCTTGCGGCGACGTCCTTAATATCAGGCTCTTCTTCTCTTTGCTTCAGCTGGTTCAAATGGTTCAATACGGCTGTCTTAAGTCCGCTGAAGCTAAAGTCATAGCTTTTTTCCTCAAGGAATACCCTTGGAAATAAAATGCTCTTCCCATCACCTTCAGAAGCCAGCTTGTCTATTACCGGACCTCCCGGATATGGCAGCCCCATAGCTCTTGCGACCTTGTCAAAGGCTTCGCCTGCAGCATCGTCTCTTGTTCTGCCGAATAGCTTGTACTTAGCATAGTCCTCAACGTCAATAAGATAGGTGTGTCCCCCTGATACTATAAGACAGGTAAATGGAGGCTCCAGATCCTTATGCTGGATGAAATTAGCACAGATATGACCCTCTATGTGATTTACTCCTACCAAGGGTATATCAAGTCCATAGGCTATTGCCTTGGCTGACGCGAGTCCCACCAATAAGGCCCCCACAAGACCAGGCCCTTGCGTTACGCTTATAAAGTCGATATCCTTGAAGCCGACCTTTGCCTCATCCAAGGCCTCCTGAATTATAAGATTTATGTTTTCGATGTGTTTTCTCGAAGCTATTTCAGGTACAACTCCTCCATAAACTCTGTGGATCTCGATTTGGGAGGATATAATATTTGAAAGCACCTCTCTGCCGTCCCTGACGACGCCGCAGGAGGTCTCGTCACAGGAGGTCTCTATAGCCAATGTTAGCATTTCTTCACCTCACTTGATTCTTTCGCCACATTATAAGTGCATCCTCATGGTTGTCAGTGTAGTAACCGGGCCTTGTGCCTTCCTCCTTGAAACCATGCTTCCTGTATAATTTAATAGCAGGCTCGTTTGAAACTCTTACCTCAAGAGTCATATTCGGTACCCTGTTTATCCTGCAATAGTCAATCATCCCCAGAAGGACAGCATCTCCTATTCCCTTGCCTCTCATGGAGGCTTTTACAGCTATATTGGTTATGTGCGCTTCATCGAGTATCCGCCAGAATCCACCGTAACCGGCTATCTTACCCTCATATTCTGCGACTATATAGACAGCAAGGACGTTCTCCTCAATTTCAGTCCTAAAGGCTTCCTCGGACCATGGAGTTGTGAACGACTCCTTTTCTATCTCCAAAACCTGCTCAATATCTGAAGTTGTCATTTCTCTGATTATGATCTCCATATTCTACCTCTTGTCCTTAAGAGTTCTTTGCGCCTGAGAATCTCTTAGATAATCAGGTGCCATTATAAAAATATCCTCAATGTGTCCTTCTCTGTATTTCCTCGATCCCAACCTGCAAACAGCAGAGCCGCTGCTGAGGTTAATATGTCCTGGGGCAAAAACTGCCTTATCACCAAGTGCGGACCTGAATTTATCCCTGTATGCGACTGCTCCGTCGCCTATAAGTATAATATTCCCATCCAGGCCTTTTAGGTATTCAATAAGCTCATCCACCGGGATCGCATCCGGGGACAAAAGCACCTCCGGATATTCCTCCATGCGATATACTCCAGTAAAAACCCGGTCTCTCCTTGCATCCATCATCGCTGCAACCAAAGGTTGATATGGAACAGCCATGGATAATGTCTCAAGAGAAGAGACTCCAACCAATGGTTTCCCTGTTACATGGGCGAAGGATTTCGCAGTTGCAAGTCCAATTCTAAGGCCTGTAAAGGAGCCTGGCCCCGAGGCCACTGCAAACAGATCGATGTCGTTTATTTTTAGCTTCAGGTTATCCATAAGTTGTCGGATCATTGGGACAAGTGCTTCTGAATGACTCATATCAAGGCTAAGGGAGAATTCTCCAAGAAGGTTATCATCCTCCATAACAGCACAGGTAGTCATCAAGGTTGATGTATCAATTCCAAGGACTCTCATATTTTCAATTCCTCCATCAATATCCCAAATCTATCCCCGAAGGCCTTCAGCTCGAGGATCCTCGACCCATCGAGCACTCCAAAGGTCATGGATATCTCCAGCCTTTCCTTTGGAAGGTATTCCTCTATGGTTTCAGCCCATTCTATCAGGCAGACTCCATCACCGTAAAAATAATCCTCTGCCCCTATGTCCTCAAGCTGATGCCAGCCATCCAGTCTGTATACATCGAAGTGGTACAGAGGCAGTCTCCCTTTGTATTGGTTCATTATTGCAAAGGTTGGACTGGTGATGTAGTCTTCAACATCCATCCCTGCACCAATGGCTTTGCTGAGAGTGGTCTTTCCCGCACCAAGATCTCCGTTCAGGCAGACAACATCTCCCTTCTGAAGCAACCTCCCCAGCTTTCGTCCAAATAATTCAGTTTGCTCTATGTTTCTTAGCTCAATTATCATAATTACCTTCCTGGTATAGTTCTCGTCTATTGTCAACTTTTGATTATACCAAAGAGTGCTTGTTTTCACAAGTAAAGTATTACCCTAAAACAAAAGAGTCCTGCGAAGGCTCTTAACAAAGTCTTCGGGGGACTCTTTTTAACACATATCAAATGGGAATTATCTGTGGAGAATTGGTGATACCTTCTTGTAAAGGAGTATTGTAATAGCTGAAAGCAATACACCCTTCAGTAAATTAAATGGTACAATTGAATACAGCATAAGTGACCAAAGGTCAGTAATTTTGTCGCTAATGCCCGCTCCCATATCTACCAGTGACTGTATCGGCATTCCAAACAGCTTTGCATAGAACGGGAAGATGAAATAGTAGTTTGCAATTGTAATGACTACGGTCATAACTACTGTTCCAATGAGAAGCCCTGCAACTGCTCTTCCAAATGTCTTTTTCCTGAAATATATTGCTCCGGCTGTGTATGCAAAGGCACTTCCCACAACAAAGTTTGCAAATTCTCCAACTCCGCCTGTAGTAGATCCTTCAAGAACCACGTTCAGAACATTTTTCAGAAGCTGAATGATGACACCGACCATTGGTCCCATTGCAAATGCACCTAACAGTGCCGGCAGGTCTGAAATGTCGATTTTTATAAACGGTGGTGCGATCCACAAAAGTGGAAATTCGAAAAACATAAGGATAAAGGCAATTACTGCCATAATCGATACCTTGACCATGGTCCTTGTGGTCCATTGATCTCTGCTTAACGTGTACATAATGATCCCTCCAAAATTTTTATTACCTCAGGGAATCAAAAAAACCCCGAAGCAATCTTCGGGGCATTTAAAACAGATTATACCATCTTCTTTCATCCAGACTTTAACTGTCGGCCCTGGAATTACACCAGATCAACCTTTCGGTTCGCGGGCTTTACCGCCGGTGAGGACTTGCACCTCGCCCTGAAGATATATCTATCATTATAATATAGAAGCGCATCAATTTTGTCAATAGGGATAATGATAAATATTGTGAAAAAATATTCAAGGGGTCAGGGACAAGGGGTCAGGAGACAAAAAGATCCTCCACTACGTTCGGGATGACAGAAATTAGCCATTCTGAGCGCAACGCAGAATCTTAGCTCTTAGTTCTTAGCTCTTAGCTTTTCGCTCTTACCTGGTTTCCAATTGTGCATTGTGAATTGTGCATTGTGAATTGATTACAGTCCCTTAATCGGCTGAAGGCTTTCAGTATAATAGTCCATGATTACAGTGATATAGCCGTCAAGACTCCTGTTGACCTCTTCATCCCCTGTATCCGCCAGGAGAGGTCTTCCATCAAGCGATACCATCTTGCTTCTGGGAGCCACAACAATAATATTTTTCTTGCCTACTCTCTTGATGACCTCGGCACTTATCTGCTGATTTCCCCTTCCAAATACGTAGCCTTGACCACCTATTACAGTGACTATTATTTTTGCTTTACTGTCTCCAATAATTTCCAGGATCTGTTTTTCGTGGACATCTGAGGCCACAAGCTCCTTGTTTCTGATTATATCGATCCCAAGAAGTGTATTGGGGATACCCAACTCCTCCATGATCGGCCTTATTGTAGTTCCAGAGCCCATGATGTAATATACCTCATCCTCCATCTCCTCGATCACCTTTTCGGCAATTCCGGCAATAGCCTCTGATTCGTCTGCAAAGCCACTGGATTTCTGGGTCTGGGTAAGATCAGGCATATTCGGGATCTTCATATAGCCATAGAGTCTTGCGGATACAACTCCGTCCCTGAATGCATCCTCATCTATATCCATTACCTCAGCATCCTTCGTCCCTATATCCATATTGGTCAAATATGTGTATGCGATCTCGCCGGCACTCCCAGGATGATTTGCAAAAACACCTGAATGGATCTTTACCCCGGCAGGGATCCCTATCACAGGGATTTTATCACCTACAGCGGAATAGACGTTTCTTGCCGTTCCGTCTCCCCCGGCAAAAATTATCAGATCAACTCCCTCATCGAGCATACCTATCGCTGCCTCAACGGTATCCTCAGGACCGGTCTCTTCTTTGGGATCTCCAAGGACGGTTGGTCTCCATCCAAGCTCAAGGAGCTCTCTTTCTCCCATTTCTCCTGGGAATGTCAATATTTCAAGGTCAACGAGCTCTTTAAGCTGAGTCAGAGCTTTCATTGCCTTTTTTGGAGACTCGGGGACTGCCCCCATCTCTCTGGCAAGCCTTAGAATCTCTGGGCCGTCTGTGCCCTTCAGTCCAACTCTTCCGCCCATACCTGCAATGGGGTTGACTATAACTCCCAGCTTCATTCGATCATCCTCCTAAGAAAATTATATATCCTTCATGCTTAGGGATATCCTTCCCTTGTCCTTGTCTACATCCAGAATCTTGACCTTCACTATGTCCCCTACCTTGACAACCTCTTTTGGATGCCTGATAAACCTGTTGGAAAGCTGTGACACGTGAACAAGTCCATCCTGCTTGACTCCGATATCGATAAATGCTCCAAAATCCACAACATTTCTGACCGTGCCATTGAGAACCATACCCCTGGACAGATCCTCAAGCTTTAGGATATCCTCTCTAAGGATCGGCTTCGGCATTTCATCCCTTGGATCTCTCCCGGGCTTTTCAAGCTCCATAACTATGTCGGTCAGAGTTGGAAGACCAACGCCCAGCTCTTCAGCCAGCTTTGGCAATTCCCTGTCATTATACCCAATTTTTACAAGTTTTCTCGCAACCTCATAGGATTCAGGGTGGACCCCAGTGTTATCCAGTGGATCGGTCCCCTCAGGTATCCTCAGAAATCCCGCGCATTGCTTGAATGTCTTATCACCGAGTCCCTTTACCGTTAAAAGCTCTTCCCTCGACCTAAAGCTTCCCTTTTCCTCTCTGTGAGAGACTATACCGTTGGCAACCTTGGCGGAAATCCCGGAAACGTACCTAAGCAGTGAAGGGCTTGCTGTATTAAGATCTACTCCAACCCTGTTTACAGAATCCTCCACAACACCTTTAAGAGCTTCATCCAGCTTGGTTTGGTTCAAGTCATGCTGATACTGACCTACCCCTATATGCTTGGGATCGATCTTAACGAGCTCAGCCAACGGATCCTGCAGTCGTCTCCCTATAGAGGCTGCGCCTCTTACAGTTACATCATGGTTTGGAAAATCCTTCTGCCCAACCTCAGAAGCGGAGTAAACTGATGCTCCAGCCTCGTTTACGATCGCATAGGGGATCCTTCTGTCCAGCTCCGGTATAAGGGACGCTACAACTGCCTCAGTCTCTCTAGATGCCGTTCCATTTCCTATGGATATTATTCCTACGTTATACTTCTCAATCAGCTTTTTAAGGGTCTTCTTTGTTTCATCTATCTTGTTCTGAGGCTCAGTTGGATACACAGTAGTATTGTCAAGGAGCTTGCCTGTCTCGTCGACAACTGCGACCTTGCACCCTGTCCTGAAGCCAGGATCTATTGCAAGGACTACCTTACCCTTGATCGGTGGCTGCATCAGAAGCGGCTCAAGGTTCAATGCAAATACCTTTATTGCCTCCTCTTCTGCTCTCTCGGTAAGATCGTTTCTGATCTCCCTTTCAACTGAAGGAAATAATAGCCTTTTACAGCCGTCATCCACTGCCGATTCCACGTAGTTTGCTGTATATGTCAGTCCTTTTGCAGTCTTTGCCTTGATTTTGTCCGTGGCAAGTGTTTCATCAAAGGCAAGGCTAACCTTCAGAAGCTTTTCCTTCTCTCCCCTGTTTATAGCAAGCACACGATGATTTGGCACCTTAGAGACAGGCTCTGTATAACTGTAGTACATCTCATATACAGATTTAGTCTCCTTGTCTGCCGCATCCACGACGAGCATTGCATTTTTCCAGTAAATATTCTTGACCAAAGCTCTGAAATCCGGATCATCTGCTATGTCCTCAGCTATTATATCCATTGCACCCTGAAGAGCATCCTCCACAGTTTCAACGCCTTTTTCAGGGTCGATAAAAGACTTAAGAAATGACGTAAATTCTGCTTCACTTTTCCCAAGTCTCATGAGCTCAGCTGCAAGAGGCTCCAGGCCTTTCTCCTTAGCCATGGATGCTCTCGTCCTTCTCTTTGGTCTGAAGGGTCTGTAAAGGTCTTCAAGCCTTTGGAGTGTCTCTGCCACATCTATCTCAGCCCTAAGATCATCAGTAAGCTTATCCTGCTGTGCAATCAGCCTTGTGACCTCTTCCTTTCTGGCCTCAAGGCTTCTCAGGTAATTAAGTCTTGTAAACAGCTCCCTCAAGGTCACGTCCGTCATTTCACCGGTTTGTTCCTTCCTGTACCTGGCAATAAAAGGGATGGTGTTGCCTTCATCCAGCATATCGATAACGTTTTTAACGTGAGCAGGCTTTAATCCCAGCTCCTTTGATAGTCTTGCTGCAATATCCATATTTGATCATCCTTCCCTATATGTACGAAAAGCTCTTCATAAGAAGAGCTGTATATCTTAGGCAGACAGCGCTGTCCGCCCCTACACTCGATTGATCCTAAAGCTTGAGGTTACAATAAAGCTATTATGATTGGAGGCTAATCGTTTTGAGGACATTTCTTTTCCAAGCGGCCGTGAGCGGTCCGGGGAAACGACTTAGTCTCCATTAACTTCTCAAGTATATGCGCTTTCTCAAGATCTATTACAACATTGATTTATACTTCAGGTATTCATTGATAAAGTAATCCAGATCCCCGTCCATTACCCTGTACACATCCCCAACCTCAGCACTGGTCCTGTGGTCCTTAACCATGCTGTAAGGGTGGAACACATAGGATCTTATCTGTGAACCCCACGCTATCTGTGAGTAGGACCCCTGAAGATCCTCGATCCTCTCCTTGTTTTCCTCTTCCTTAAGCTGGATAAGTTTGGCTTTAAGCATATTCATTGCCGTAGCCTTGTTGGAATGCTGTGACCTCTCGGATTGACAGGTAACTACAATGCCTGTAGGCAAATGGGTTATCCGGATAGCTGAATCAGTAGTGTTTACGTGCTGTCCCCCAGCGCCTGAAGATCTGTAGGTATCTATCTTCAGGTCCTTTTCGTTTATATCGATCTCCACAGTGTCATCTAACTGAGGATAAACGTCTATACTGGCAAATGATGTATGCCTCTTGCCTGATGCATCGAAAGGAGATATCCTGACAAGTCTGTGGACCCCCTTCTCAGCCTTCAGATACCCATAGGCATTAAAGCCTTCTATCAGAAGTGTAACTGATTTGATGCCGCCCTCTGTGTCAGAAAGAAGATCAAGTGTCTCCACCCTGTATTCCTTTCTGTCAGCCCATCTTCTGTACATTCTGAGGAGCATCTCTGCCCAATCCTGGGCTTCAAGTCCACCAGCTCCGGCATGTATTGACAATATGGCGCTTTTTGAATCGAATTCCCCACTCAACAAAGTTGATATCTTAAATTCGTCAGCTTTTTTTTCTATCTCCCTGAGGCCTTTTTCAACCTCTCTGTAGTCCGCAAAGCCTTCGTCCTCAAGTATAAGCTCTATTAGAGTCTCTGTATCCTCAATCTCGGCCATCAGGCTTTCATAGCCCTCAATTTCACTGTTGATTGCCTTGATTTCCTGCATTGTGTTTTGCGCTGATTTCACGTCACTCCAAAAGTCCTCCCTGTAGCTGTCCTCCTGAAGCTGCTTCACCCTTTCCTTCAACCCTGGAAGGTCAAAGTGAAACACCCAGCTCTCTGACCATCTCCTTGATCTCTGCAAGGCGCTCCCGATCTAAATATATGCTTTCCATTCCTAAATCATCCCCTCAATCAGTTTTCCCTGTTTGGATCCCCATGGCACTTCTTATATTTCTTACCGCTGCCGCATGGACACGGGTCGTTTCTTCCTATCTTCTTTTCCTTGTTCACAACGGGCTTCTTCTTAGTCTGACCGTCGGTATTTGTCATAATAGGGGTTGCCACTCTCTGTCTTTGGACATTATCTGCTTTGGCCACATGGAACAGGAAACCTACGGTGTCCTCCCAGATGCTTCTGGTCATATCGTCAAACATATCAAAGCCCTCAACCTGATAAGCTCTTACAGGGTCCTGCTGTCCATATGCTCTGAGGTTTATACCCTGTCTCAGCTGATCCATTGCATCTATGTGATCCATCCATTTGCTGTCTACGACCCTTAGAAGGACAACTCTCTCGATCTCTCTGAATTGCTCTGTTCCAAACTCGCTTTCCTTCTGCTTATAAAGATCTTGAGCCTTCTCAAGAATATGCTCAACAAGACCCTCCTTGGTCAAGGTCTCCTTGTCAAGGCTATAGAAAACATCTTTCTTCATTCCGAAGATCTTCGCCACGTACATTTCAAGTCCTTCAAAGTCCCACTCTTCAGCAAACTTCGATTGTCTCGTGTACATCTCCACATTAGATTCAACTATATTCCTTATCATCTCAGCAATATGCTCGCTCAGGTCCTCGCCCTCCAGAACCTTCCTTCTCTCTCCGTATATGATTTCTCTTTGCTTGTTCATTACATCATCATATTGGAGAACATGCTTACGTATTGCAAAGTTGTTGCTCTCTACCTTCTTTTGGGCCCCTTCGATGGTTTTTGTCAACAGACTGTGTTCAAGGGGTTCATCCTCCGGCATATTGATGCCGTCGATAATCGACTTCATCCTCTCACCGGCAAACAATCTCATCAGATCATCCTCAAGCGAGATATAAAACCTCGAGCTTCCAGGGTCTCCCTGACGTCCTGAACGACCTCTAAGCTGATTGTCGATACGCCTCGACTCATGCCTTTCAGTTCCTATGATATGAAGTCCGCCCGCCCGTACCACTTTCTCGTGTTCCTCGGCGGTTTGGGCTTTGTACTTCTCAACGAGCTGACTGTACTGAAGTCGTGCTGCAAGGATCTCCTCGTCGTCAGTATCAAAGAAGCTGTCCACCATGGCAAGGATTTCTTCAGGCAGGTTCTTTTTCTTCATTTCCTCCCTGGCCATATACTCAGGATTACCGCCAAGGACTATATCTGTACCACGGCCTGCCATGTTGGTGGCTATGGTAACTGATCCAAACCTACCGGCTTGAGCTACTATCTCTGCCTCACGCTCGTGCTGTTTGGCGTTTAAGACCTCGTGTTTTATGCCTTCTCTCTTGAGAAGCTTCGACAACATCTCTGATTTTTCAATCGTTATAGTACCTACCAGCACCGGTTGCCCGACAGCATGCTTTTCCCTGATTTCTCTCACCACAGCCCTGAACTTTCCATCCTCGTTCCTGTATACGCTGTCCGGATGATCTACTCTTATAACCGGCCTGTTGGTTGGTATCTCAACAACGTCCATGTTGTATATTTCCCTGAATTCTTCCTCTTCAGTCTTCGCAGTACCGGTCATACCTGAAAGCTTGTCGTACATTCTGAAATAGTTCTGGAAGGTTATGGTTGCCAATGTCTTTGACTCGCTTCTTACGTCAAGACCTTCCTTAGCCTCTATGGCCTGGTGGAGTCCGTCGCTGTATCGCCTGCCAAGCATAAGCCTTCCTGTGAATTCGTCGACTATTATTACCTCGCCATCCTTCACAACGTAGTCTATGTCTCTTTTCATTATAGCTCTCGCTTTTATGGCCTGATTTATATGGTGCGCTATCTCCATATTTTCAAGGTCTGCCATGTTCTCAAGTCCGAAGAACTTTTCAGCTTTTTCTGTTCCCTTTTCAGTAAGGGAAATACTCCTTGCTTTTTCGTCTATAAGGTAGTCAACAGTTTCTTCCTTGATCTCCCTGTTAAATGGATCGGACTTGGTTTCGTCCGGATCGAGATACCTGTAGGTGAGTGTCCTGGCAAACCCGTCTGCAAGCTCATACAGCTTTGTCGATTTGTCACCCTGACCTGATATGATAAGAGGTGTTCTTGCTTCGTCAACAAGAATCGAGTCCACCTCGTCAACTATTGCGTAATACAGCTTTCTCTGTACCATCTCTGCTTTATGGATAACCATGTTGTCCCTTAGGTAGTCAAAACCGAACTCGTTATTGGTACCATAGGTTATGTCGGAAGAGTATTGTTCTTTCCTCTCCTTGCTGTCAAGTCCATGTACTATACAGCCGACAGTCAAGCCCAGAAATTCAAATATCTTACCCATCCACTGCCTGTCACGCTTTGCCAGATAGTCATTGACTGTAACGATGTGAACTCCCAATCCCGTAAGTGCGTTAAGGTATGCAGGCAGCGTGGCAACCAGAGTCTTACCTTCTCCTGTCTTCATCTCCGCTATACGACCCTGGTGCAATATTATGCCTCCGTAGATCTGTACCGGGAAATGCTTCATCCCCAGCACTCTCCACGATGCCTCTCTCACAACAGCAAAGGCTTCAGGCAAAAGATCGTCAAGCAATTCACCGTCTTTATATCTATTCTTGAATTCAATAGTCTTATTCTTAAGCTGTTCATCAGTTAGCGAGGCTATCGTTCCTTCCAGGGAAAGAACCTTTTGTACGGTTCCATCCAGCTTCTTCAGCTCCCTTTCACTATAGGTGCCAAAGACCTTGTCAAACAATCCCATGTAAATCATCCCCTTCAAAATAACATCATTTAATTATACCACTTATCCATAATCATGCCAATAAAAAAGCAGGGTGGTCAGCCCTGCTTAAGTTTTCGTTATTAGAATATTTCCGGTTCAATGAGTCCGTAGTTTCCATCCTTCCTCTTGTAGACAACCGAGACATCCTCAGTTTCTGAATCCATGAAAACGAAAAAGTTGTGCCTCAAAAGCTCCATCTGAAGGATTGCCTCATCCGGCGACATCGGTTTAAGTCCGAATTTCTTTCTTCTTACAAGTCTTGGCTTGTCCTCCTCCTCTTCTGCAGAAAGTGACGGTACGTTGTCAAATCTTATGGTATCGTTGTTTTGGTATCTCTTCTGCAGCTTGGTTTTGTGTTTCCTGATTTGTCTTTCAAGCACGTCCACTGTCTTGTCGATAGATGCGTACATATCGTCGCTTGACTCTTCAGCTCTTAGGATTGTGCCGGGAAGGTTTATGGTAACCTCGATGATCTTACGATTCTTCTCTGTACTGAAAGTTACATTGCCTGAGATGTCAGTCTGGAAGTATTTCTCCAGCTTCCCAAGCTTCTTTTCAGTTACATCACGTAGAGCATCAGTCACCTCCATGTTTTTTCCAGTATAATTCATTTTCATAAACCCAGCTCCTTTCATATAAGTCTAGTAAAACTTATACTGTTTGTCATATTATACCCACGAAGGTTTAGGATTAACAGGAAGATAATAACCAATTGACAATGGACAATTGACGATTGACGATTAAAAGATTTAACCAGGACATGGGTAACACTTTTTTACTAACAACTAACTACTAACTACTTGAGGCTTCTTTCTAACGCTGATTAACTGACACAATCCTTACTCCTGTGGATAATTTTATCGTTATATTGTGGATAAGTTTATATCTGCTTGTGGATAGTGTGGGCAAACCTGTGGAAAACACCACTTTATGAGCTTCTTCATGTGGATTCCCACCTTGATAATTATACGCAAATAGGTTAGAGTATAAAGGTACTATAGTATGAAAGGAAAGCTCATATGGGATCGAATAAAGTAAAAATCGGTATGAGGACCATAAAAACCGGCCTTGCAGTGATGCTTGGAGTTACCGTTGCAGAATCGGTTGGACTAAGAAGCCCTCTTTTCGTTGCAATAGGTGCAATCAGCACCATGCAGACTTCGGTTTCAGAATCCTTTGTAATGGGAAAAAACAGGATCCTCGGGACAATAATGGGGGCTGTTGTGGCAGTAGCGATAGCTGAAATCCTGCCGTACAGCAATATCTTCCTCGGTTTGGGCATCATACTGCTTATACAGATACTGAACATTTTAGGGTGGAGGAAGTCAATTTCCCTATCGGCAATAGTCTTCTCAGCGGTCTATCTCAACAAAGAAATGGGAATGATCGAATACGCTACAAACAGAGTCATCGACACCTTTATCGGGATAGTTATGGGAGTCCTTGTTAACTACCTGGTTGCAACTCCTGACAGCGAGAAGAAATTTTACGCTAAAGTGGATGCTTTTGTAGAGGTAGCAAAGGAGTACACCTACAGCCTTATAGTCGGGAAGAAAACCGTGAATCTGGAAAATCTAAGGAGTATGCTGTCCGATATCGAAAAGCTTCAGGATCTGGTAAGAGGCGACAGCAATATATTATACGACAACGAAGGACAAAAGCTGGATACAGCTAAAACCCTGCGCATCCTTGAGGAGATATTCAACGACCTTTCATCTATCACTGCTATGGATTATATGGCAATCGTAAGCTCAAAGAACCTGATTCTTGCGGGACAGGTTTTTCAAATCACGCCGATCTGGTATGAAAAAAGCATCATAAGCGAGGAGGATATTATCTTTAACTATCACCTCCAAAGGCTTCTTAAAAATTTATACTCAATGTAGAGAACATAGGGGGAATAGGAATGTATGAGAGAGAGTTCTATGACGTATTGAATCAGGGGGAGCAAATTCTTTGGGCTGACAAGCCTCACAGGACCGTCCACCTCCTTAAAGGAGTTCCAATGTTGATCTTTGGATTGCTTTGGGGTGTCTTCGATTTCTTTTTCATAATGATGGCCAGCGGGACCGGCATGATGTTTTTCATGGTTCCCTTTATGCTTATCCACATGGCACCATTATGGATTGGTGTCGGAGGTATGATAGCACTTCTTGCCAGCTACAGGAATACCATCTTCTGCTACACAGACAAAAGAGTCATTATAAGGGGAGGATTCTGGGGGATCGACTATAAGTCCATTGATTTTGATGCCATAGCTTCCATTGAAGTCAACGTCAACCCTATCGAGAATAACCTCGGAGTCGGCACCATCAGGATCAATGAGGACTATGTACACACAGGCAAAAGGTCAGTAAGAACAGGTAAAAGGCTTTATGGGATCGACAGGCCATACGAGGTATACAAGGAGCTTAAAAAGGCAGCTTTGGATATCAGGTCTGATATCAGCTATCCCAATCAGTTAAGACCTGAGGGCAACCCAGGGTATAATACGGAGTATAAGGGCTAAATGAACATATTTAAAGGGTGGACTGGAATGTCCACCCTTTAAAATTTCAGTATAAGATGAAAGTTGGCTCGTTTAGTCGGACCGCTCACGGCCGCTTGGCCAGGAAATGTCCTCAAAACGACCAACCTTCAATCTTCTAAAGGTAATTGTATAACCTTAGGATCAAATCCTCCAAATAACTAGGGGTGGACAACACAGTACACCCATTAGAAGACTAAAACGTCGAGTCGTCAACAGAATCAAGATATTCCTTGATAGGCCCTACAACTCTTTCAATAGTCCCGTCTACAAATGGATTATCAAGGTCCGCCAGCTCAACAAGCTTCAGGAATGACATGCTTCCTCCAGCCTTGCATAGCCTTAGATAGTCTTCCCAGGCCTTTTCTCTGTCCTCTCTGCTCCTTACCCAGAATTGGAATGCACAGACCTGAGCAAGTGTATAGTCGATGTAATAGAATGGCGACGAGAAAATATGACCTTGTCTGAACAAATATCCGCCTCGGTTCAAAAGATCGTTGTCTTCATAATCCTTTGATGGCAGGTACTTCTTTTCTATCTCTCTCCATGCAGATTTTCTCTCATCCGGAGTAGCATTTGGATTTTCGAATACAAAGTGCTGGAACTCATCAACTGCCACACCATAAGGTATAAAGGTCAGTGCACCAGCCAAATGGCTGAATTTATACTTTTCAACCTCATCCTTGAAGAAGTTTTCCATCCAGGGCCATGCAAGAAACTCCATGCTCATCGAATGGATCTCACATGCCTCCAGTGTAGGGAACTTGTACTCAGGCAGCTTGTGATCCATACTCATAAAGGTTTGAAAAGCGTGACCTGCCTCATGTGTCAATACATCGATGTCTCCGCTGGTTCCGTTGAAGTTTGAGAATATAAAGGGCGATTTGTAATCAGCGATCACAGTACAATAACCGCCGCTTCTCTTGCCCTTCTTTGCTTCAAGATCCATTAGCTCTCTCTCTGTCATGAAGTCTATAAAAGCTCCTGTCTCAGGAGACATCTCGTGATACATCTTTTTGCCGTTTTCGATGATCCAGGCTGGATCTCCCTTGGGATTTGCATTTCCAGTGACGTACTCTAAAGGCTCATCGTAATAGGTAAGTCTTTCCACACCTATCCTTTTTCTTTGTCTCTCCTTAAGCTCCTCTGATAGGGGAACCAGACTCTCATAGACTTGCCTTCTATAGTTTGCTACCATTTCTGCATCATAATCCGTCCTGGAAAGTCTGGCATAGCCCATTGGTACATAATTCGGATACCCCAGCTTCTTCGCCATTGAGTCCCTTACCTTGACCAGCTCGTCATATAACCTGTCGAACTCCTTCTCGTTTTCCTCGAAGAAGCTCATCACCTTCATAGCGGCAGATCTTCTTACTTCTCTGTCCCTGGACTCCATAAAAGGTCTCATCTGGCTTAGGTTTCTGATCTCTCCCATAAAATCAAGCTGCGCTGAAGCAATAAGCTTGTCGTATTCTGTGGAAAGCTTGTTCTCCTTAACCAATTCCTCCATTATCTCCTCGCTGAAGGTCTTTATCTGAAGCTCTGCCAATTTAAAGAACTGTTCTCCCCATTCATTTTCCAATTCAGCCCTGAAGGGAGAATTTATAAGTTCTTTGTAGTAATCAGTCACCAGCTTCTCATACCTGGGTCCATTCTCGTCCATAAAATCCTGCTCTGTCTCATAGAACTTGTCTTCAGTATTGATCGAATGCCTTATACTTGCCAAGGTTACCATAGTTTCAAAGTAATTCCTTAGAGAAGTTACTTCATCGATCACCTTACTTTGCTCTGAGGCACTTTTTGCATTCCTGAACTTCTCTAAAAGTTCGATAAAACTTTTTTCCATCTGGTCCAAATCAGGCCTGATATACTCATAATCTTTAAATTTCACGAAACCCCTCCTCTCTTGTCACTATTTCATTATACTACTTTTTCCCATTTTTCAACATCTGTTTTGGATACCGGTCTCTGTCGCCTTAATTGTAATGGATTCCCCCTTGTTGTATAATATATCCAAAGACTAAAGCAAGGAGCAATGAAATGGATCATGATAAATTACAGGAGCTGGAAAATCTGGCGACTGAGAAACTAATAGACTATATAAACAATGATGGAAGGGCAAGCAAGCTGTTTCAGGAGAACTACGAGGAATATGAATTCCTTGATATGGAGAGATCTCATATCCCCTTCAATCTTTGGCTTTGCTGTGACTACAGGGATCAATCCGGCAGGGGCTTCGTACACAGGCTTATTGAGACTGACAGGAATATTCCTCCCATCCAAAGAGAAATCCTCCTTGGAAAAGCGGAAAGCTTTGTCACCATACTCGAGATCAAAGACTTTTATGAGCCCTATGCAGTGGCATTTGACGTACTAAATCATACAGAGTACAGACTGCTGGAGCCGAGGGTATCAGTAATACTGAAAAAGGGGGATTATCTTCTTGCAAGGGTTGGAAAAGTATTGAGCTCTGTTAGGATGCTTGGTGAGGTAAACTTTATTCCAAGATCAGCGCTTCCTTACCTTTTGAGGGAAGTTATCAGACGCTACAACGATACAGACATGACAAGAGGCGATATGAAAAGCTTTTTAAAGACCAATTCGCTGTTTCTTTATGAGTCCTATTATCATACTGCGTATGAAAACCACGAACCCGATGAAGGAGACATGCTCCCGATTTACGACGAGATGGATGAATTTGAGGAATACCTATCCCTAAAAAGCTCCCAGGAGGGAATAGAAAGACATCTCTCAAATCTTATCGAGCTATACGAGTACGAGCTTGCAGATGATGGTGCTAGCCTTAAGGACCTAAATAAGGTCAATCTCAAGGAAATGCTCCAGGATATGATCAGTGAAAAATTCATAACGACGCCGCTGATGCTAAGCAGCTACTTTTCGACACTTCGAGAGTATCTGGGATTTCTTGCAAAGAACGACAAGACATACAGGCGATCACTGGCTGAACTACAGTCACTAAGCCAGGAGAGATTTAGATATGTCAAGGAGATCCTGAGACAAAACAGACTTTCACAGGGAGATCCTTTATTATCAATAAGATTAAGGGAAATTGATTATAAACCCACCAACACCTACCTTGACGACTTCGACAGGTTCCTCCTGTATGTTTACGAAACTCCGGTTGGATTGGCTGAAAACAGGAGAACTATCAAAAGAAAGGACCTAAATGGATTGTCAAGATTTCTTGATGGTGAATACCCTATGCTTTCCTCAAGGAGGGGTTCAACCGGAGTAACAATTCTTGACTTCTTCAGCAAGATGGGTGTTGATTTGAAGCTCCTCAGGGTAAAAGAAGGCCAGCTTGTTGTTACGTCAAGGACTGATGAGTACTTAGGTCTCTCCCGCGAGGATAAGCTTACCATGCACCTAAAATGCTTCTGGAAAAGTGGGTTCATCAGGGGAGTGCTGGGCGTAAGTCTTGCAGATGCAAGGAGGATCAAAAAAGCATATCTTCAGATAACCAGGCCCACGACATCGTCAATGTACGAGCTTTTGGAGCTGTCAGAGGCTGAAGAAGACCATGCAGCTCATTTTGTCCGTCTTCTCAACTATATGGGAATCGTGGATCAAAGAGGATGGGGTGAGAATTTCGTTCAGACACCGATAGGGAGACTTGCCAGAGCCCATTTCCTGGAATGGGACAGGCCAACGCGGGATAAGGTCATACACTTAAAGCAATACAAAACGAATAAATAGTGCCGGAGGGATAAAATGAGCAGGTTGGAAATGATGGATTTCACAGAATTCAAATTCCTGTCAGGTTTAAGTGCTTCACCTGGCGGTTCAAGAGTTGTCTTTACAGTTCACACTATGGATCATGAGAACAACAAATATCATTCGAATCTATACCTCCTCGACAGTTTTGGAACGATCAAACAGCTTACTGATACCAACGAAGAAAAGTCCTCAATATGGTTAAACGAGAATGCTCTGTTGTTTCCTTCGTCCCGAGACAAGGACGTTAAGGACAGGAAGGAAGCAAAGCATCCATTAACGTGCTTCTACCGTCTTGAGCTCGAATCAATGGATGTATCCAGAGAGTTTGAGGTTCCCTTAGACGTCAGCAGGATAGAAGCATTGGGGGATGGAAGGTACCTTCTTCTTGCATCCTTCGATAAAAGGATGGGCGATACATGGGGGATCACCAAGGAGGAACTGGAGAAAAAGGTTGAAGATCTTAAGGAAGAAAATAATTACGAAGTTCTGGACGAGATTCCGTTTTGGAGAAACGGCGAGGGCTTTACCAATAAGAGACGAACCAGACTGTTCCTGCTCGACAGCACCAGGAATGAGATAACACCCTTAACTGATGAATTCACGAATGTAGAGAGCCTCCAGCTCCATCCATCCCTGGGAAGGGCTCTTCTCATTACATCATCCTTTATTGATAAGATGAGTCTTAACAACGATTTACATCAGCTTGATCTTTCCACTTTGAGGCTTGAAAAAATATCGCCGATCGAGGATTTCCTATATGATTTCGCAGGGTATCTAAAGGATATGATCGTTTTTGTCGGGAGATCGAAGAAAAACTACGGAATAAATGAAAATCCCAAGATTTATCTTACTGAGGATGAGGGCTTGAGCTATGTCAAGCTCAACGATCTCAAGCACGACGTATACAATTCCGTTGGCTCGGACTGCAGATATGGAGAAGGAAGATCCTTTAAGGTGGATGATGACTATCTTTACTTTGTAAGCACGCTTGGTCACTCCTCAAACCTCTATCGGATCGGGCTTGACGGTATACTTGAAAGAATGACGGCTGAGGAAGGCTCCGTAGATGACTTTGACGTCAAAGGCGACTCGGTTTTTATAATCGCACTCAGGCAGCTTAAGCTTCAGGAGCTGTATTCAGTGAAAAACAGAGATGAGGATCAGCTTACCAGCTTCAACTCCGATTCTCTTAAGGATAAAACTCTCTCATTGCCCGAGGCTATGGTGTTCCACAATGATGATGTCGAGCTTACAGGGTGGGTTATGAAACCGGCAGGATTTAATGATGAGAAGAACTACCCTGCTATACTAAACATCCATGGGGGTCCGAAAACCGTCTATGGTACAGTTTATTTCCATGAGATGCAATACTGGGCTAACAGGGGCTTCTTTGTATTTTTTATGAATCCAAGAGGAAGTGATGGAAAGGGAGACAAATTTGCAGATATCAGAGGAAAATACGGCACCATCGATTATGATGATCTGATGGTCTTTACCGATAAGGTACTTGACTCGTATCCAAATATCGACAGATTCAGGGTTGGAGTTACTGGAGGATCCTACGGAGGCTATATGACCAATTGGATAATCGGTCATACCAATAGATTCAAGGCTGCAGTTTCTCAAAGAAGCATAGCAAACTGGACCTCCTTTTTTGGCACCTCGGATATTGGATACTATTTTACCGAGGACCAGAATACTGCTACTCCCTGGAATAACCACAGAAAGCTGTGGGAACACTCGCCCTTGAAGTATGCGGATCAAGTTCAAACGCCAACTCTATTCATACATTCAGAGGAGGACTACAGATGCTGGCTTGTTGAGGGCATTCAGATGTATACAGCTCTAAAGTATCATGGGGTTGTTTCAAGACTTGTAATGTTTAAGGGAGAAAATCACGACTTATCAAGGACTGGAAAGCCTAAGCACAGAGTGAGAAGACTTAAAGAGATAACCGAGTGGTTTGAGAGATACCTTAGATAATTCACATTTCACAGTGCACAATTAGATCAAATGAACGATGAACAAGATCCTTCGCTAAAGCTCAGAATGACAACATTTCTGTCATCCTGAACGTAGTGAAGGATCTTGCTTGTAATTGTCAATCGTCCATTGTCAATTCTAAATCTGTATCTCCTCCCCATCCTCCGGGATGAGCAGTGACCTGATAAATCCAGTTTCCTCAGCGAAGCTTCTTAACTCCTCACGGGACAGCGTCCAATGGTTCATAGCTTCCATGTGAACTGAAATTATCATTGCATCGGGTTTTGACTTATAGACCTTGAGTATATCCTCCTTACCCATTACAAGCATCTCGCCCATGAGGACGTTTCCTCCGCCGTTCACTACAATAACCTCCGGTTGATGAGTTTTTATGATCTCATGAACTCCGTCATACCAGACTGAATCCCCGACGACATATAAAGTCTTCTCCGCGGGATGGGAGAATATTACTCCACAAACATCTCCAATTACCTGGAGTACTTCACCTCTGCCATGCTGGCCTGGAGTTCGAATAAGTTTTATCTCGTGAAATTTTGAATCCTTGCCCAGTATCTCAACATCCAAAAATCCTGATCCCTCCATCTCTTTCAAAGCATCTTCGTTCTCAACATATATCTTTTTATCCTTTGGGATCAGATCCTTTGCAGCAGGATCAAAGTGGTCAAGATGCATGTGAGTTATTACAACGGCATCGACATCTATTATCTCCTCTGCGGATATGGGCAGGTCAACTATGGGGTTTTTCATATCCTTTCTCAAGGAGTCCCCAAACGCTCTGAAGGATCCCTTACCCCCAAGTACCGGATCTATTAGAAACCTCTTCCCTGCATACTCAACTAAGGTAGTGGCATTTCTGATGAGCCTTATTTTCATTTACTCGTCTCTCCTTTCAAAAGTATATGCATATGGTTTTAGAATAGCTGTTTAGAGGTATTAGATAAGCAGGTGATCTTAATGAAAAACTTTCTTGGAAAAATCAAAAACAGAATTTTTGTTATCTTTATCGATCAGCTGCTATATAGGTTTGCCAGGCACAATGTGGTATGGTCCGGGGCTTCACTTACTTATTTCCTGATATTATCCCTTTTCCCTTTCCTCATAGTGCTTCTGAATATACTGAGCTATACATCGCTGGTACGTGAGAGAGCTGTACTCGATATGCTGCATTTCCTCCCGATGGATATCCAGGCAATAATCGAGGTTTTTCTGAATGACCTGTCAAGCTCAAGCAGCCAGGGACTGTTGTCTGTTGCAGCCTTTATTGGTCTGTGGACGGCATCCTCGGGAGTAAAAGCGATAATAAAGGCAATAAATATGGCCTATGACTATGCTGAAAACAGGCACTTCCTGAAGTTAAGAGGCCTCTCAGTACTTTTTACAATTGCGCTGTTACTTATGATCGCACTGGTAATGATATCTTTGATATTAGGTCCGGTGTTAGGGAAAATGCTATTTGAAAGAATTGGGTATGGGGATTCATTCATGTTCCTCTGGAATTACCTTAGATATATCATACCTCTGGCCTACATGATGCTAATTTTTGCGCTGCTTTATAAGCTTAGCCCAAATATTGGAAAAAATTTAAGAATACCAATAAGAGAAGTGCTTCCTGGAGCTGTGTTTGCAACAATTGCCTGGGTATCTCTCTCGCTTCTTCTATCATACTACGTTTCGAATTTTGGTAAATATGCCATTACCTATGGAAGTCTTGGAGGAGTAATAGTCCTCCTGATCTGGATGTACTACAGCAGTATAGTAATAGTTCTTGGCGGAGAGATAAATGCAACCCTTGAGGATATGAGAAAAAATGGACTTAAGGTCAATCCTGAGAAAAGTGCTTTTTATGAGGACTAACAGCCTTATCCGTTCATTGTTGCGAAGACCAGTCCGGTTACTTCCTTTGCTCCAGCTTTCTTTAGCTGACTTGCGCAAGACTTCAGTGTATTTCCGGTAGTATAAATATCGTCTATCAGAAGTATCCTTCTCCCAGACATGCTGGCTCCATCCTTTATGGAAAAAGAGCCTTTCAGATTTTCCTCTCTCTGGTACTTGGTAAGCCTGTTCTGTTCCTTGGTCCATGAAGACTTTACAAGGCTCTTCTTATCGACCGGTATCCCCGTCCGTCTTGAAAGCTCCTCTGCCAGGAGCAGTGACTGATTATAGCCTCTTATAGCTTCCTTTCTCCAGTGTATCGGCACTGGGACTATAAGATCAAAGTCTGTCAGCGACTCCTCGATGATCGTCATATGCATCATATGGGCTATCGGTTCATACAGATAGCTTTTATCATTAAATTTGAACTGGTGAACCAGCTCCCTTGCAAAGCTATTGTAGAAAACAGATGCGTATACCCTTTCTATTGAATCATCTCTTAATAAAAATCCTCTGTGCATAGGCTCATAATTATCCCTACAATCCCTGCAAAGTCTTCCCTCCAGATAGGGTGTATCATCTTTACAGAAATAGCAAAAGTTTTCAGTAGGAAAAAGAAGCTTAAATAGCATTATATACGCTCCCCTCAGTCACTTATTATGAAATGAAAATAATCTCTCAGCTTTGTATTCAGAGAGGAATACCTCTTTGCGATTTGATTATTGCGTATCATCATATGCATATATCTCTTATCCCCAACAAGAACAACAAGATCCTTCGCTCTGGTAACAGCTGTGTAGAGGAGATTCCTTGTAAGAAGCATCGGAGGCCCGCTGTAAACAGGGATTATCACTGCCGGGAACTCACTTCCCTGAGATTTGTGGATGGTAGTCGCATAGGCAAGCTTAAGGTCGTCCATCTGTCTCATTTCAAACTCTACCTCACGGTCATCATCAAATAAAACCGTAACGATTCCCTCTTCCTCATCTATTGATTTGATGAATCCAAAATCACCGTTGAATATACCTTCTCCCTCTTCATAGGGCCTTCCATCCACATCTACGGTCCACAATGCCTGATAGTTGTTTCTTATCTGCATAACCTTATCGCCAACTCTGTATATCTCATCTCCAATAAGCTTTTCAGCTTTATTTTTTGCAGGTGGATTCAACGCCTTCTGAAGTGATTTATTCAGTGCGGCTACTCCAGCATCTCCTTTTCTCATGGGAGTCAGTACCTGTATATCCTTTATCGGGTCATAGCCGTAAAAGGAAGGCAGCCTTGTAGTAGTGAGCTCTTCGATCTCCTCCCTTATCTCCTGACCTGTGGACTTATGGATATAGAAAAAATCCTTACCCTTTTCATTAAGCCTTGGCGTCTCTCCCTTGTTTATCAAGTGCGCATTAACTATTATCATACTTTCCGATTCCTGGCGAAATATCTCATCGAGTCTTACCACCCGCACTACACCGGAATCAATTATGTCCCTTAACACATTACCCGCTCCCACTGATGGCAGCTGGTCCACATCCCCTACCATTATAAGCCTTGTTCCGGGCTTTATAGCCTTAACAAGATTATTCATTAGGAGTATATCCACCATAGACATCTCATCCACAATGATTGCATCGGCGTCTATAGGGCTTTCTTCATTCTTGCTGAACTGCAGGTTCTCATTCATATAGCTTATCTCAAGAAGTCTATGAAGGGTTTTTGCCTCCATCCCCGTAGCTTCGGTCATCCTCTTAGCAGCACGCCCAGTGGGAGCTGCCAGGACAACCCGTTTGTTTTCTCTTTCCAGAAGATCGATTATAGCGGTTATTATGGTCGTCTTCCCGGTACCTGGTCCGCCGGTTATTACGATCGTACCATCCTCAATTGCGCCCTTGATCGCAAGCTTCTGTTTATCTCCAAATGGGAATCCTTGCTTCCTTTCAAGCTGCTCGATCCATTGATCGATATCTTCCAGGATATCCTCCCTTTGGACCAGACTAAGCTCGGCCAATGCCTTGGCTACATTGTTCTCAGCTGTGTGGTACGGCATATAGTAAATTCTTGTTTCATCTCCAGATGGAGTGCTATGGAAGCTCTGTCTAAGCAGCAGTGTGGTCAATGCTCCTTCAAGGCCCTCCTCACCCACCTGAAGCAGCTGCATGGTCTTTTTCATTAGCTCATCCTTGGGAAGGTAGCAATGCCCCTCTCCTGCAGCACTCATCATGACGAATTTGAGGCCAGCCTCAAGCCTGTAGGGGGAGCTTTTATCCATACCAAGTCTTGATGCGATCTCATCGGCAGTCTTAAAGCCCATGCCTGATATATCTTCAGCAAGCCTGTAGGGATTCTCTCTCACTACATTTACAGCATCCTTCCCGTATTGTTTATATATCTTCATGCTTTGATTTATGCTTAAGCTATAGTTCTGGAGTGCAACCATAACATCCCGCATTTCCCTCTGATCGTCGTAGGATTCCATTATCCTTCTTAGCTTCTTTTCCCCAATCCCTTCAATCTCAAGAAGCCTTTGGGGATTATACTGGATTATGTCGAGAGCTTCAGGTCCGAAGTGCTCCACTATCTTCTTAGCAGTCTTAGGACCTATGTGGGGTATAAGCCCGGAGCTAAGGTAATTTTCTATTCCCTTGGTTGTAGTGGGCATGATGGATTTTAATGTATCAAACTGGAATTGCTCTCCAAAGCGGCTATGGTAGCTCCACTCCCCCTCAAGCGACACCGCCTCGTCCTTGTGCAGAAAAGGTGCTATGCCGACGATTGTAATGCTTCCGTCAGATGTATAAAGCTTTCCGACTGTATATCCGTTTGATTCATTTCTGAATATTATATCTTCGACTATTCCCTGTATCTCCATATCCCCACCTCCTTTGCTATAGGAAGATTATAACATAAAAATGCCTGCATCAGGCATTCAAAATTAGCCAGATACAGGCATTTCATACTATTTTACAGCTTTTTTAAGGGCTTCAGCCTTATCGGTTCTCTCCCAGGTCAGATCCACATCTGTACGTCCGAAGTGACCGTAGGTTGCTATTTTTCTGTAGATCGGCCTTCTCAGGTCAAGATCTCTGATTATTGCTGCCGGTCTAAGATCGAAGTTTTTCTCAACAAGCTTTCTTATCTCCTCATCGCTGATCCTTCCTGTTCCAAAGGTCTCAACATTCACTGAAAGCGGATGGGCTACACCTATTGCATAGGCTAGTCCTACCTCGCACTTGTCCGCAAGTCCTGCTGCAACTATATTCTTGGCAACATATCTTGCAGCGTAAGCCGCTGATCTGTCCACCTTTGTGGGGTCCTTCCCTGAAAAAGCCCCGCCGCCATGTCTGCCATAGCCGCCATAGGTGTCGACTATGATCTTTCTACCTGTAAGTCCCGCATCTCCCATCGGTCCACCGATTACAAACCGGCCTGTTGGGTTTACATAGAACTTGGTGTTCTCGTCTATCATGTGAGCAGGTATTATTGCCTTGATTACCTCCTCAATGATTTCCGCTTTAAGCTGTACAAGATCGATGACAGGACTGTGCTGTGTTGAAACAACAACATTTTCTATTCTCACCGGGGTATTGTCGTGATACTCGACTGTGACCTGAGTTTTACCATCAGGTCTAAGGTACTCCAGAGTTCCATTTTTTCTAACCTCTGCAAGTCTTCTTGCAAGCTTGTGAGCAAGAGATATTGGGAGAGGCATAAGCTCCTCTGTTTCATTACAGGCAAAGCCAAACATCATGCCCTGGTCTCCTGCCCCAATCTTGTCCAGCTCATCCTCTGAAAGCTCCTTTTGCTCGAGAGCCTTGTCAACTCCAAGGGCAATATCAGGTGACTGCTCGTTAATTGAGGTCAATACCGCACAGGTGTCTGAATCAAAGCCGTACTTAGCTCTTACATAGCCAATTTCTTCTACTGTCTTTCTTGCAATCTTAGGTATGTCCACGTAGCACTTTGTCGTTATTTCTCCAGCCACCATAATCATGCCTGTGGTAACCATTGTTTCACATGCAACTCTTGCCTCAGGGTCCTGCTCAAGTATCGCATCAAGGATAGAATCAGAAATCTGATCGCAGATCTTGTCTGGATGACCTTCAGTAACGGACTCTGATGTAAATAACCATTTCTTCATTTGTTTCCTCCTCTTTCTTAAATAATAAAAAAACCCTTCCAAAAGGAACGGTGTAAGTTTTCACTACACCTCATCTTTCAGAATCTTCATTCTGTAGGAATTAGCACCTGTATTACCAGGTTGCCGGGTTTCATCGGGCCTATCCCTCCACCTCTCTTGATAAGGTAATCAAGATATTTAATTTTCACTGAGTGATATGCTATCATAACGAGTATGAGTAGTCAATAAAAATTGTATAGATTTTTATTGATATAATGAAAATTCGTTTATAAAAAGCACTTGCTTTTTTCCATGACTCAGCTTATAATTAAATAGTTGACACAAAACGTCGGGGTGTAGCGCAGTTTGGTAGCGCACGTGGTTTGGGACCATGGGGCCGGGGGTTCAAATCCTCTCACCCCGACCAATAGGAAATGCAGTGATCATCGCGATCACTGTGTTTTTTCTTTTTTGTGGGTATAAACTAAAAGATAGAGTTCAATAATGGGGGATTTCAGGTATTATCTTAATGAAATTGGGTAATATTGCTGATAGGAACATAATTTCTAAAGGAGGATTTATAAATGAGTAAGTACCTAATACTGTATAGACACGGAATTGCAGAAGACAAAGAGACTGCTGAAGAAGACGACCTGAGGTCACTTTCAGCACGTGGCAAGAACCTGCTGAAGAAGAGCGTCTCAGGTTTTAAAACCATGATAGGCAGTTATGATAACATGAGGATTTTTTCAAGCCCTACCCTTAGAGCTAAGGAAACAGCTGAAATGCTCGCAGTCGAGTTGGAAATTGATGAGCCTACGTACCGTGAGTTCCTTGGAACAGGAAGTGGGGTCAGCAAGCTTAGAGGATTGTTGAAGGAAATTGAGCCCGGAGAAGCTGCAATAGTAGTTGGGCAGCAGCCATACCTTTCTCTTTGGAGCCAGGAGATATCGGGAACCTTCCTGCGTTTTAAGAAGGGAACTGCAGCATGCTTCAAATTCCCTGATGAGGAAATGGGCGAAACGAAGGCAGAGCTTTTGTGGTATCTTCAAACCCGTGAATTTGTAAAGATAAACGATAAGTAATATTAGAATAAAGTTTATGCAGCACTCCTTAGGAATGCTGCATTTTTTATTTACCTCTTTTAATACTGATCCCAAATCCTAATAACACAATACTGAGAGCATAATATATACTGGCTGGTATTAATCCAGTCCTTGGAAGTATTGGGATCATAAGAGGTATCTCTTCCTCTGCTGCAATGACCTCAGGCTGAACTATTTCCGGAGACGTAAGAGGAATATCCTCTTCCTTTGCGGTCGTTTCTTTTTCTTTTTCTGGCCGATCTGGTTCATCAATATCTTCAGGTGGATCATTAGGGCTTTGCTCAGCGATGAATATCCATCTTACCTCCACAAACTTACCTTGGAACTCATTACCTGTCTCTAGTCCCGGAAGGTAAACAACAACATTCAATTCCTTGTCATCACCTGGCTTCAATGTGCCTAATGGAAAACTAGAACGTGCGAAATCAGCCATTGGACCTTTATATATTTCATCACCTTCGTAATTGATGGTCAATACCAATTGGTTAAATAAATCTGCCTCACCGGCTTCAGGCTCTGGACTTACTCTTTCTGTACGCATATATAGTGCAAACTTATATTCCAGCTCATTGCTTATTTCAACCTTAGCCTCATTGACATCACCAGGATTCATATTTGTAAGATTGAATAGACTTGTACCGCTTGGATCTACTACAAGACCAATATTATTTCCTATAACCCTTAGATTATCTGCATAGGAGGGATTGATTCCAAAGCTAGTCATAACACCCATTATCAATGTGAAAACACTTAGCAAAATCATAACCTTTGATGAAATTGTTTTCATCTTTATCCCTCCTTTGAATGGTGTCTAGATATGTAAACACATAAAGGCGGTCCAGCCGCCTTCATATGTTTTATTAAGAATTTTAAGCAGCCTATTCTATTACTTTTTCCTCAATAAGATCCCCTATCTCTACTGCATTTTCTTCACCGATCGGAGCACTTTCTGCTTCAATCAAAGCTGTTATTTCAGCATCTGTATATTTTGCAGCGTCTACGACTTCTCCCTCAGCTTCACCTTCAACTGCTAGTAAGCCTTGTACGCCACCCATCCAGTTGACTATAACTCCCCAACCATTATGCCAAGGAGCTTGATGGGTTGCTTGGATTGCTTCAGCCATTACGTTGATAGTAAATTTCTTACCTTGATAAGTATTGTCCATCAGTGGTCCACTGAAGCAAATCTTATCGAAGGCAAACAGACCGGCAGTGCTTTGTCCAGGATTCAAGACCTTCTTATAAACATAGTATCCATCTTTTTCGAACCAATTGGAATCAATTGACGAGGTTACAGGGGCAAGACTTAAGCCACCCTCAAATGCCATGTCTTTCTTGATTCTTACAACCGCTTTCTTGGTTCCTTCATTTCTTACAAAAACTTCCTTGTAGTAGCAGTCACCTGGGTTAACATTTTTGGCATCGAACTCACAGAATCTGTCTATTAAAGTAATTTTTAATGTCCCTGCTTGGAATCTATTTACCTTAGTTGGTGTACTTGCTGTAAACCAAGCAAATGTTCCTCCCCCAATAAGTAATACTACTAACAATAATGCTGTTGCTAACATCATGTTTCGCTTTTTCACTTTTTTCTCCTCCTTCTAGGTCGGATTTTGGTTACCGCAGCCAGGCTGCCATGACATTGAGGCCCTCTAGCTTTGCGTCCTTAGCTTTCGCCAAGTTTGCCGAACTGACTTATATCAATGGAATCCCTCTCAAGACTGGATCAAAAAGGTAAGCTATCAATGCTCCATACTTCTCTCCAAGCCTCTTCTGCAGTTTGGACTCCTTCAGCTACTACTTTGAGTGTAAAAGCTGTGCCTTCATATTCGGATGTCAATTCAGTAAAATCAACACTTCTGATCAGATAATCCGTCTGTTCATCCACTGGTAGTGATTCTTTGAAGTAATAATATCCACCTTCTTCTATCCAGCTATTGTCGTTTATGTCGATTTCTACATTTGATACTGATAAGCTTTGATTACTCCACTGGGGTATTAGTCTTACTCTTACATAGCATTCACTAGTACCACTATTCTTGACACATATCTCATCCAGTCCATTTTCAATAACATCCACTTCAACAATTCCCATCATAATATCATTCGAGGATTCATCAGGGCTGGATGTAAACCAAGAGAATGTCCCACCAGCTACCATTAACGAAATCAACAGTATCAATGAGAAAGTAATCATCCTTCCTTTCATATACATCCATCCTTTCCCTAGGCTTCCTTGGTCTTTCTCTTAAATAGAAGCGGAGCAATAAAAACAATTATGCTCGTAGATACAATAAATATGATCCCCTGAATGCTGCTTAAGAATCTGAATGCATAGCCTAAATGTGGTATAGAAAAGGCAACTACTCCAATTACATTTTCTCTTTCAACAGGTATGGCATCCTCAACATTATTTGCATCGCCCCGAGTTACAAAGTACTCATTATTAGGACCAATCTCTATGACTCTATGGGTAACTCTTGTTTTGGAACCAGAACCATAATAAGTTAAAATGTCACCCAAAAGTATCTCGTCTGGCGTCCTCTCATTGACAATGATCAGCGAATTGACTTTGAGTGTTGGCTCCATGCTCCCACCGTCAACTACATAAAGTCTGTTACCAAATATTGACGGCTCCATCCCTGTGAACCTTGATTGAGCTGCAATGAATATAAGGAACACCATGGCTATCATAAATATCCAGAATAGTATATTCGCTACTAGCTTGGCAATATTCTTGTTGGTATCTTGCATCACTGCTGCACCTCCGACTCCTCCAGCGGAACCATCTCTTCAGGCTCCTTAGGTGGTGCGATATCTTCGGTTATTGGTTCTTCGGTTATTGGTTCTTCGGTTATTGGTTCTTCGGTTATTGGTTCTTCTATTATTGGTGGTAATTCTTCAGCAGGTTGAGTTTCGACAGGTACAACTAACTCTGGAACAACCAGGATTGGCTCAGGTATGATTATAATGGGCTCAAGCTCTATATATACACTATCTGATCTACTATCTGAATTAGTATATCTTACTGCTTCCACCACTACATCTCTGGATGATATTCTGTCACCACCAATTGTCGCAGTATTTGAGCTTGTAAACCAGGCTTCAGTTATTGCACTGCATTCTATCCTCACATCTTGATCAAGCTCACTAAGAGTCAGCTCAACCAAATCACTCCCACTACTTGTTTCATAATACATAGGTGCTATTGTAGCTACTCTGTAATCTCCTATAAAAAGATCCTCTATCGTCCCTGACTCTCCTGGCGAAAGTGACATCGAGTAGCTTGATTCCATTGGTCCATCTATAAAAAAGTCAAATTCTTCATCACTACCTGAAAGCTCATCAGAGTCATTTATTATCGTTATCGAGCCCTTAGGAATCCTTACATCTACACTAAAATCAACATTCAGGCTTATGTGCTCTCCCTCAAAGTCAGCTGCTATATCTATCGAGTTAGTAATGATCTCATCTCTGTTGTAGTCATCTATTCTATATGCTCCATCCAGTGTAATACTCTCCCCTGGCAGGAGTGAGCCTATACTATCGTTTAAGCCCAGATCATCCTGAACATCGATACCGCTTAATATCTCAGTTCCATCATTTGACAGGTAGACTTCGTATCTCAATACATCCCCATTAGTCCAGGATTCATCAAGGGGCTCTGCTTCTGCATATAAGCTAAGATTTCTATATATAATTATAGGGTCAGGGATAATATATTCAGGCTCCGGTGGCAGCTCAGGCTCCAGTGGCAGCTCAGGCTCCGGTGGAAGCTCAGGCTCCGGTGGCAGATCAGGCTCCAGTGGCAGCTCAAGTTGGTCATCGATAATTATCTGAGTTACCTCTAGTTCTTCTCCGTACGCTACTAATCCCTGCGGCAGCGCCATAGAAATACCAAGAATCAAGCTTATTATTAAATACCTGGATCTCATCATACACTCACCTCCGTCGAAGCACTCTGTAACCGTTTTGTAATTTCTACTTCCATACAATATATACCTGAAGGTGCTACATGCTGGATTCAAATAGATTACATATCGATTACACAACGACCCAGAACGCAGAAAATCCCTCCTTAATATTTCAGGTCTAATGTTGCTTCAATAAGGGGCTTATTAAGCGCTTTCAAAATCAAGTGCTATAAGAGTATTAGAAATGATTTTGTTGAAAGGGGGTGCATGAAATGTTAAAATGTAGAAGCAACTACTTGAATTCTTCGTAGGTTCATCGGAAATATCGATGTTTAATGGTTTTCGTAAAGCGACGTAGAATTTAGGTTTAAATAAGGAAGGTGGATTATGAGTAAAGTGAATATCGAGAGATTGCATCCTCCAGCAACCATTGGCTTGGTAGGAGGGGGACAGCTAGGCAGGATGTTTATTTTTGAGGCTAAAAGGATGGGCTACAATGTTGTTGTTCTGGATCCCAACCACAACTCTCCTGCAGGTCAGGTTGCAGACCAGCAAATTGTTGCAGATTTCAGTGATAGGGATGCTTACCTCCAGTTGGCAAAAGAGTCAGATGTTATTACCTATGAGTTTGAGCACATAGATGCTGAAATACTTAAACATGTTGAAAACCAGGGTTTTAGGGTCATACCATCGTCAAAGACACTGGAAATCATTCAAGACAAGTACAGGCAAAAGACTTTTCTGGAAGAAATAGGTGTAAAAGTGGCGAGGTTTAGCTCCGTCCAAGATTTTGACGACTTGAAGAGCAAGTTTGAACTGATGAACCGAAAAGGGATTTTAAAGTCCTGCACAAACGGCTATGATGGGAAAGGAAATTTTCTTGTAAGGTCTGAAGATGATTTGGAGAAGGCATTTCTGGAGTTTGGGGAACAGGGAATTCTTATAGAGGAATTGGTAGACTTTGTAAGAGAAGTTTCCATTGTAGTTGTAAGGAACCAATCCGGGGTTTTCTTTTATCCTGTTTCAGAGAATGTTCACAGTAAAAGCATCCTGATCAAGACCCTAGTGCCGGCTGCAATACCTGAGGGTTTAGAGGCTAAGATTATCGAAATTAGCGAAAAGATTGCCCATGAACTTGATGATTTCGGCGTTTATTGCATAGAGTATTTCATTGACAAGAACCAGGAAGTCTTGGTCAACGAAATCGCACCCAGGCCCCACAATTCAGGCCACTACACAATTGAGGGATGCGTTTCTTCCCAATTTGAGCAACTTGTCAGGGTGGTTTGCGGTATGCCTGCTGGATCAACACAGCTTAGAAAGCCATGTGCAATGTACAACATCCTTGGAGATCAGCATGTAAGTGGCGAATATGAAATTGGCGGATTGGAGGGGGTACTTGAAATTGAAGATTGCCATTTGCACTTGTATGGCAAACAGAAGACCGGCAATTTAAGGAAAATTGGTCATTTGACAGCTTTTGGCCAAACCAGGGAGGATGCTGACCTAAAGGCAATAAAAGCCATGAGTATGCTGAGTATCAGAGAAAAGAAATAAAAAATGAAATATTGAGGTTAGTATTTAGAATGGGGAGGAATTGTAATGGAGCCAAAAGTAGGAATTATAATGGGTAGCGAATCTGATCTAAAGGTGATGAAAAATGCGGCATTAATAATGAGGGAGCTAGGGATTCCCTATGAAATCAATGTGGTTTCCGCCCACAGAACACCTGAGAGGATGTATGAATATGCAACTTCTGCCAAGAGCAGGGGGATTGAAGTTATAATAGCTGGGGCCGGTGGAGCTGCCCACTTACCGGGCATGGTCGCATCCATGACCCAACTTCCGGTAATAGGGGTGCCTGTAAAACTCAAGGAGTTGGATGGGCTGGACTCGTTGCTTTCTATTGTACAGATGCCTGGAGGGGTGCCGGTGGCCACAGTTGGGATCAACAATTCGAAAAACGCGGGCCTTTTGGCTGCAAGAATACTGGGGGCTAACAATGATGAACTATACCAGAAACTACTTGAAAAAAGCCAGGATATAAGGGAAGGCATAGTTTACGATCTGGAAGAGAAGCTGGAAGAATCTTTGAAAAATGAAGAAGCAACAGGCGTTTGAAGATATTGATGAATGAAACTATTAGGAAATGAAGGGTTAGATCAAGTTGAATGAAATGAAGATTTATAAGGATAGAAAAATTGTCTTAGTGACAAAACATGGAAAAGAATCTGTTATAAGGCCAGTATTCGAAGGTGAGACAGGATGTCAGCTTGTAACTGAGACCAGGTTGGATACGGATAGGTTGGGTACATTTTCCCGTGAAATAAGGCGACCCAAATCCCAGGCCCATACTGCACGATTGAAGATAAAGAAGGGGATGAAGCTTTCCAAGGCGGATATTGCTGTTGCCAGTGAAGGAAGCTTTGGATTGCATCCAACTGCATCAATTCCCTGGAATGTTGAGTTGGTTATGATGTATGATAGGAAGGAAGATCTTGAAATCTATGGAATCCATGAAAGTCCCGACACAAACTACGGGCACAGGAGTGTAAAGACTTATGCTGAAGCCCTTCAGTTTGCACAGGAAGCAGGCTTTCCCCAGCATTATCTAATAATCAGACCGGAAAATGAAAAGTCAAAACACATCATTAAGGATATCGATAGTTTCGACAAGCTAAGGGACGGTTTTTTCTGGTGCAAGTCCCGGTCAAAATCCGGCAATGTTTTTATGGAAACTGATATGAGAGCCCACGCCAATCCAACCAGAATGAAAAACATTGAAAAAGCCACACAGAATCTGGTTTCAAACTTATTGAGTTTTTGTCCTGAATGCCATGTTCCGGGGTTTATCCCAAGAGAGGCCATTGGAGGCTTGCCTTGTGAAATGTGCGGAAGGGAAAGCGAGATTACAATGAAGCTTGTATATGCTTGTGGTAAATGCGGTCACAGGCAGGAGCAACTTTTTCCAAATGGCAGGTTTGCATCTGCAGAGTATTGTCACCATTGCAATCCTTAAGAGTCTAAAGCACTGGGGACTGTTATTTTGCTTGTCCCAGGTTCTTTCAGAGTAATCAAGGCATAAAAGGGGTATGTTCAAATATGAGGGCCCAACAAGGAGCAATTGCTGAATCGGGGTATTCATAAATCCTCCTTTCGCGAATTGAAAGAAGGTGACAGATTGTTCTGCCACCCTCTGGAAGTTGAGGCTATGCTAGGAAATCCTCATCAAGGTCAGTGGCGAAATCGTCCTCAGCCCTGGACTTTCCACCAAGAGGCTCGCCATCTCTTATTTTCTGGAGGTTGTTTAGACCGCAGGCGATTCCTCTGTTTCCGTTGCTGTTAAAGGCATAGAAGTTGATGCTTGCCCTACCATATACTCCACTGTAAACTTCGGAGCGAGTGAGGATGACATTTCTGTCAGCATCTACAATGCCTGGAGCAGTAGCAGAGTTTGCGTTGATGAAGTAGGCATTGGTATAGGCTGGATCATCAGGTCTTTCTAAATCTCCGTCTCTGAGAGGCGTTTTGATACTTGTAAGAGGCGGGATAGACTTACCGTTGCCTTTAAGCTTTGCTTCACCTTCATGGTAAGCAGCTTCAATGGCAGCTTTGACTTTTGTTACAGTGGCAGTATCCGATTTAGGAATGATGAGGGATACTGAGAACTTCGGTATAAATATTTAATTGGAACTGAAAAACAATGCTTAAAGTCAATTACCGCTTCTTGAATTATCGGCTTTTTGTTCCTTACAACATTCAGAGTATGAAATCTGTAGAGAAGATCATTATCAGTAACCTGAACTTCTTTTGAAGTGAAAAATTTCTCATTTACTATTTCAACAATATTATCCGAATTAATCTCAGATAAGTGGTTAACTTCCCTCAGCATTCTTTTATCGTAAATTGGACACAACAATATTGAGGGCATGAATTTTGTGATTTTACCTGATAGATTTTCATGTAGTTCACCCATAAATGTTACATCACATGCTTGACTTACTATTATTGCAAGCGGAAATTCCAACTCAATAATATTTACTTTTTCGTCGTCTTCCGAGTCTATGTAAGCATATTTAACATTCTTAAATATATCTCCTTGACTAATAGCAAGGGTTTCTACGATCTCTCGTGACATTGAGGTTGTTGCCATTTAATCACCTCGATTCTTGTAAAGTTGATACTTTCTAACTTTTACAGCTCTAAATGCATATATATTTTCCGTCGGCTTTACGATCTCATCAGCGCCTGCAATTAACTCTTTATCACTCTTTGTAATTTGAGTGCTAAACTGTGCTTCCACAATTGGCTTTTCTGCAGATGTTGGTTTTTCCGAACTAGTGTCATGTATCGTTGATATATAAGTATATTAATATGTATATAAATGCTGCAATTACTACCGTTTCGTGATATAATAAAAGAAACGGCGGTGATCTGAAAATGGCAAGGAAAAAGAAATATGTG
>Ga0265295_1000188_pt1 | contig 127502 bp, 121 predicted proteins | sample Munlansysbiofilm_FD_192503 | JGI IMG/M metagenome (GOLD analysis project Ga0265295, IMG submission 192503) | Leachate microbial communities from a municipal landfill in Southern Ontario, Canada - Methane capture system biofilm | ecosystem: Engineered > Solid waste > Landfill > Unclassified ... | reverse complement strand
TCGCGCTTGATGTTTTTTATCTCTTCGTCTAGTTTGATCAGCTGGGCTACGTCAACCGTATAACCTTTTTTTTGAGCGTTCTGCTGCACTAGGTCTTGATTATCTCTAATAAACCGAATATCTAACATGTCATTATTGTACCAGATTTATATTATCTATTTGTGATTTATTCAGTTCTTAGCGCCTCTATCGGATTGAGTCTCGACGCCTTTCGAGCTGGCAAGATTCCTGACATCACCGACACGATAATTAATCCCAATAAGACCACAATAATACTAAGGGGGTCGAATATCAGTAAATAAATATCGCCAAGATCTAACGCCTTGCTAATATATGGGTTAGCAATTGTGCCTACAATAAGCGCTAGACCGCTCCCAATTAAGCCACCCAAAAATCCAATCCATGCGGCTTCAAGCTTGAATAGACGACCGACATCTCGCCTGCGCATCCCCAAAGCTTTCATTAGACCAATTTGCTGTGTTCTTTCGAGCACGCTAATATACTGCGTATTAATAATTCCAAACACTGATGTTAGTATCGCTAGCACGCCGAAACCAAGGAGTATGCCCTGGAGTACATTGATAAACGTATTCACAACGCCCAAAAGGTCGGCTGATGTCTGAGCAAGATATCCCATATCCATTAACCTGTCTTTTACCAATTCTGCCGTTTCGGCATCTTTTACATGGACTGATGCACCTAAAAAATTACCGTAGCCTCTAGTGTCAATATTAATATATTCGTATAGGTTTTTTGCAGAATTATTGGATATCAAAAGTGAGCTCTGCGAACGAAAAGCTAGTCCTGACTCACTGCTGACCGCCCTTACTTTGTATTTAAAGGTTTTTGTTTTATTTTCGTAAATTGGCGCAGAAAGTTTGTCTACAACAATTTCAACCGTCTTCCCAATAGTATATTGATTATCTTTAAAGCCCAAAGCTGGTACATATTCTTCGGTCAGAATTATCTCATCATCAGACAAGCCTCCATCTACAGAGCCGGCGGCATATTTTAAAGCAACGCTCGGGCTAAACACACTCACCGAAGCAGTATATTTATCACTATTAGCGCTAGTAATATATTTAATTTGGACATCATAGCTTGGTAAAACCTCAACAACTCCCTCGACTTTTAAAATTTTATCTATGTCCTGTTGAGTTAGTGGGTCGCCGGTAAAAAATGACATCTGAGGATTGTAGTTATCGACCGAATATTTCCTTGGGCCACTTTGCTCGTCTGGTGAAGCTTTTGTGACACTAATCTCATCAACGCTAGTATTGGCACGGATTATTTGATCGGTATATGCCCTGCCCCCAGCCCCGGCAGCCAACGACAGCGTAATTGAAAAAGCACCAACAGCAATTGCCAAGCTAGTCAGTAAAGTCCTGGCCTTTGCCTGTTTTAAACTTCTAGCCGCCCTAATGACAATATCTCTTAATTTCATTTCTTTTTCTTTCTTTTGTCTATCGACTCTATCTGACCATCTTTAATATGAATCTGCATATCACACCTAGAGGCAAGATCCGAGTCATGCGTCACAATAATTAAAGTTACATTATTTTTTTTATTGTAATTAAAAAGTAAATTTTCTATAACCGAACCGGTTACACTATCAAGATTACCGGTAGGCTCATCAGCAAATAATATTTTGGGATTATTTACTATTGCCCTAGCAACCGCCAGCCGTTGTTTTTGACCTCCAGATAAATCCTTAGCCCTTGATTTTATTTTATCCTGCAATTCTACCGCCTCAAGAGCTGATTCGATACGCTTACGGCGAAGAGATAAGTTTACTCCTGCAATTTCTAGAGGCAAACCAACATTGTCATAACAGCTTTCATTAGCTTGAACAAAAAAGCTTTGAAATATAAAACCCATTGTTTTAGAACGAAATTTATCTACGTATTTTTGTTTTAAATCTAAAATATTCTTTCCGTTTATTAAAATTTTACCTAATTCTGGTTTATCTAAACCGCTCATCACATGCATTAAGGTCGATTTACCACTGCCCGATTTTCCTAAAATAGCTACACTAGATCCATCCTCAATAGTAAATGAAATATCCTTAAGCGCGGTAAAAGGATTTTTTTTGATATCATAAGTTTTTGTTACGTTTTTAACCTCAATCACAAGAGTAATATTATCACAACAGCAAGGTTGCTACCAGCCGCCACCACCGCCACCACCGCCGCCGCCACCGGAAGAACCCCCACCAGAAGAACCGCCGGCTGATGAGCTCGATGACGAGGTATAGCTAGAAAAACTCGACATGGCAGAGCTAAAATTAGCGGCATTAAAGGCCCCAACTCCCGTGTACCAATCTGGTCTAGAGTTATTATTCTCATAAAATTCACCTAAAACCTTAGCCCAGCTCTTTTCGAGACCGAACATCACGGCATAGGGCAGAACTCTTTCATACAGATGAACAAGTTGAGTATTACTGCCACCTTCTAACTCAGTTTTTTGAGCGCCTTCAACACTTTGCAGGACCTTTAATCTTTCAGACTCTGCTAATTTTATATACATCTTTAAGCCCTTTAGGTAATCATACAGCTCTCTACCTTTTTGCGACATTGGTCGTATTGTCATAATTATTACTAAATTAATAATGAGTGAAACAAACGAGATTGGCATTAAGTATTCGATATCACCATATGAGAGGCTGCTAGCAAACAAAGCCCAGATGATAACAGTAATCACTGGCACCGTTATACCCAAGACGTAAAGTCGCCTCTTTAACGTCTTATGAATATCAATATCATAATAACCATTTGATATAGTAGCTTGATCGACTTCCTTAAATACGGCTCTCAACTTACGATTGAGTTTGTAGTCACGACCCATATCTTCAATTAGGTATTGACTTCCAGCAACAGGATCTGAGCCAAATAAACTGTTTATAACATTTGTCTCGGTCTCGTCTAAACCATTACTGTTTAAAAATTCTAGTTTATATTTTTTTGTTTCAAATCCTATAACTTGCTTGGATTCTTGTACAATTCTAATATTATGCCTCACCGCTAAGTCTGTGAACATTGAAGCCATCCACTTAGACGTATTGTTACTCACAACCGAAGCTGTGATTGTATTGACGCCTGTAGGCGGTAAGTATTGAGGCGAGATTGAGCCACGACTAGGATAATGTTTGCATTTTACTGATCTCGTTATAATTATTACCAAGATAGACAGGACGTTAAGGATTAGTGCAACTATAAAAATATTAGCTTTTAGCCATTCCGATAAGGAAAATTTGTATGGACTGAATGTTCCCGATTGAAAACCAATGGCAATAGTCATATTTTCACCCGCCTTTAAGTCGTCGACAATAGCGGAGATGTAATCTTGAGACTCTCCTATCTCACATTTCTGATTAGAACCTTCGGCGCCATAATAACAAGACATGTTTCCATTAAGTGTTTTCTTTAAGTCTTGACCTAAATGGACTCTGGCAGTGACCTTTTTAAACGGCTGCTTCCAGTAAAGACCATTAACGTCCCAATAAAACTCATCAGATTTTGTATCTTGATAATATTTAGTAACATCTTGTTGAGAATAAGTAATAACGTAAGTCTTTAGACCATGCACAAACTTTTCGGCATCACCTATTCTTAAAACTAGATTATCATTACTTTTACGAGTCGAGTAAGGCAGCTTTACTCCCTCCTCATCAACTACCGAGACGACATATAGGCTAACGGGATGATTATCATAAAAAAGAGGAATAGCCCTCTCGATGCCGTGATTTTGGTCTATATTTGGGAACTCGGCCGTTATCTTTTCGACGGTCTTCAGAAAAGATCTGCCATCATCACCTTTGCTTAGATAGTAATCCGCTTGGAAATCATTAATTGTAAAGTCCTGGGTAGTTGCGCATGCTGGAATACTGCCGAAGATTAAGGTTGATATAAAAACCGAAACTATAGCTAGAATAAATCTCTTCATAGTCTTTAGTATATCAAAGAACTAAAGCTTTATATCAGGATAAATACTACGGGTAGTCTCGTCGACTTCAGATCTTAGCTGCGGAAAAGGTACGCCTTCTCTAGCTGAAACACCTTCAAAAATCCAGAAAACCCGCTCGCTGTAGCCCCAACCACAGGCCGGAGGCATGCCGTATTCTAGCATTTCAACATAATCTATATCTAGCATCATAGCCTCGCTATCACCTGATTCGCGCAGTTTTTGTTGCTCTAAAAAGCGATTAAGTTGATCGGCTGGGTCATTTAGCTCAGAAAAGCCATTCCCTAACTCTGAACCGGCAATAATCGGCTGGAACCTTTGGACACTCCTGTCGTCATTGACGTTAGCTTTTGCTAGCGGACTAATAAATTTAGGAGTATTAACTAACCATACTGGACCAACTACGTTTTTTCTAATATTCTTCCAAAGTTTATCAATACTACGAGAACGATTTTCCGTTTTTTCAACCTCTAATCTATTGTCGGCCAAAGCTTTTTTAATATCATCCATTGAGCTTTCATAGACATCTATGCCGTAATTATCTTTTATTACAGTCGCATAATCCCAAATTTCCCATTCTTTGCTCATATCAACATCCATGTCATTAATATGGAATTGTAAGGTACCAAAAGTCTGCTCTAGAACGCGACGGTACATATCTTGCATAAACGTCATGCCATCCTGCCAATTGGCATAGGCCCAATACCACTCCATAGCAACATGTTCTGGCAAGTGTTCGTCGCTGTAATTCTCATTACGGAAACGAGGACCAATATCATAGACCTTCTCAAACCCGCCGCCAATCAATCTTTTAAGTGGTAGCTCATGACTAATGCGTAAATAAAAATCTTGATCGAGTGAATCCATATGAGTGACAAAAGGATTAGCATCAGCCCCGCCGGTTGTGTGCTCTAAGACTGGAACATTTATTTCAACAAAGCCTGAACCGTTTAAGTATTCTCGCGTAGCCTGCCAAAACTTACTTCTTCTCGTAAATCTGTCCCTAACCTCACGGTTAACGTTCATATCGACATAACGTCTCCTGAACCGTTCTTCCTTATTAGTAAAGCCATCAACGACACTTGGCATTGGCCGCAAGGCTTTTGCCAAGAACCTAATACTTTTTACCTCTACAGATATTTCTCCAGACTTTGTCTTTATAACCTTGCCGTTAGCCTCAATAAAATCACCACTATCTAAAAGTGGAATCTCTTTGAGACTAATTTGATTTTTGGAAGGTTCAGCTCCATCCAAAATACTGTCCTGTACAAACAATTGGATGTGACCGTTATAATCTCTGATGACGATGAAGGCAATTTTGCCAAACTTACGGATATTCATGATTCGGCCAGCAACGGTAACGTTCTTGCCCTCTAGGTCGCTGAATCTGTCTTTTACGTCGTGAGTTGTGTGAGTCCGATAGGAATCAGATGGGTATGGATTTATACCTATTTTCTCTAGCTCTTCAAGCTTTCTAATTCTTTCATCACGAAAATCTTTTAGTGTTGCCATTTTGATTTATTATAGCACAAGAATAATCTAAACTTATTAGCCGACTGAAACAATTTGATAGCTGATATTGCCCTTAGCGGTCTCGATAGTTGCACTATCACCAACCTTTTTACCAAATAAGGCTTGGCCAATTGGCGACATATTACTAATTTTACCGTTCATGGGATCAGCCTCAACTGGACCTACGATTGTGTATTTGACACTTTTCCTGCCAGTTTTAAGCTCGACCGTACTACCTAAATCGATAGTTGATTTTTTGTTAAGCTTAATGATTTCAGCATTTTGCAAAATATCTTCTATTTCGGCGATTCTAGTTTCTAAAAGGCCCTGCTCTTCTCGAGCAACATCGTACTCAGCATTCTCGCTTAAATCTCCGAAGTCTCTAGCTTCAGCGATTTTGTCAGCTATTTCAACTCTGCGACCCTTTAGCTCGGTTAATTCGGCCTCTAGTTCTTTCTTTCCTTGATCTGTTATCTGAAAAATTCTCTTCATATCGTCTTTCCTTGTAAATAGTGTAATTTTTAAAACTAAATACGCTATATATAGCGTATTTGATGAAAATATCCTACGATTAGCCTAGTTTAGCAAGCAACTGTGCGCGTGTCAATATATTAGATTGACCATTTTTTCTTTCAAAGAATTCGTAGCCCGACTCTTCAACATTACGATCACTTATCGTGACCCTATAAGGTATGCCTATCAGATCACAGTCTGCAAACTTTTTACCAGCACTAACTTCCCTGTCATCATATAAAACCTCTACACCAAGTGACGTCAATTGATTATAGATACCGTCCGCCTTATCGTTGACTTTAGCGTTATCCGAGCCGATCTTTAATAGATAAACTTTAAAAGGCGCTACTGATTCAGGCCAAATTATACCTTTTTCATCACTAAACTTCTCAACAATGACGCCCATTAACCTAGATATGCCAATACCGTAAGATCCAAGATGAACAAAACGTTTTTGACCATTCTTATCAGTGTAGGAAAAATCCGTCTCTTCACTCTTTTTTGTACCAAAATTAAATATATTACCGACCTCGGCGCTTTTTACCGCCTTAAGCTCGCTTTTATCTATTCCAAGCTTGCTCAAACTGGCATCGCTTAAGACCTCTTCGTTTATAGCAATATTTTTTGCTTCATGTAGATAAATAAGGTCTTCTCCTGCGTCACAAACAGTTTGAAACTCGTGACTAAATTCGGTGAAAGCTCCTCCGCTTGCAAAAGTGATATACGTATCCTTACCCAGCCCCAATCTATCAAAAACTCTATGATAAGCCTCGATAGTATCATTATAAAAAGCCTCGTGTTGTTGCTCGTCCAGGCTACAAGAATACATGTCTTTCATTACAAATTCTCGACCCCGCATAATACCGCTCTTAGATCGCAATTCATTTCTCATTTTGGTTTGAAATTGGTAAACATTAATCGGTAAATCTTTGTAACTATCTAAATAGTTTTGAAGCATCTCTATAATAGCCTCTTCGTGAGACCAGCCGAACCCAACCTCGGTCCCATCCTTTAGATTAGATTTGAACCATATATCAACCGCGTTATCGTCCCAGCGTCCAGTCTTTTCCCAGGTCTCCTTTTTTTGAAGGCTACTCATGATTAACTCTTGGCCACCTACTGAGTCCATCTCTTCTCTAACAATTTGTTTTATTTTTTCAAGCACCTTAAGACCAAGCGGTGTATAGTCGTAAACGCCAGCCATGACCTTATGAACAAAGCCAGCTCTAATCAATAGCTGAGCATTTTTAGCAACTTCATCAGCCGGTGCATTTTTGGTAGTTTTGATAAATAATTTTGAAAAACGCATAAGTCCTACCCTCCTATTCTAGACAATAGTATTGGATTAATAAAGAGAAAATAGAAAGCTAGTCCGTTTTTGGCCATATGCAACAGGGCTGGCGCCCATAAACTACCCGTCATTTCTCGCAGTACGCATAATACAACACTCAAGACGAAAGTGTCGATGGCTACGTTCCAAGAACCATGAAGCGCGCCAAAAGTTAAGCTAACGACGACTATTACAAGCCAAACAGGAAAATGCTGTTTTAATTTACCATAAAGGTATCCTCTAAATAGTGTTTCCTCTGCTAGCGGCGCAACAACCACCAAGCTAATAAAAGCCAGGATGTAGTCAAATCGGGTATTCAAGTTATCAAAACCGACGTCTTGTGCTTGGTTAATATCAAAACCAGGAAAAATCTTCGAAATAACAAAAATTGCTAAAGCAGATAGTATGAAGTATATGATAAGACTGGCAGGGGCCAATAGTATATCACTCCATTTTGATAATCTATTCCAACCGATATCGGCGTTTTTTAAGTTAAATTTCTTTAACTTCTTAAATAATCTTGGAAGAAAAATCACTAAGACCAGGGTCGCTAGATAGACTAGCGAAAGAACAACCGAGTTCAAAATAGTATCATTGATTGACGCTAAAGGAACCTTTAGGCTACCAAGCAACCAACTGATTAAGAAAACTAAAAACTGGACTGCAAAAAAACAGAGAACCACCCAGCAAGGCACGGTTAAAATTAAGGATAGGTTATATTTGCCCCTGCCCTTTTTAAGCTCCGTCTTGCCGTTATTGTAATATTCTTGTGACATCGATTATAGTTACCAGAAGAACCAAGCCCATTAATATAGAAAAACCTATAGCCTGAGTCTTTTCTTCGATTTCTTTAGTTAATTTTTTCTTAGATAATTTAAAAATGAAGCTTAAAAACCAACGCCCTCCATCCAGGGCTGGGATTGGTAAAACATTGAACACCGCCAAAGAGATGGAGATTATAGCCGCGAGTAGAGTTAATTGCGCCAAACCAGCCTTTTGGGCTGATGGGAAAATAGTTCCCAATATACCAATCGGGCCCGCCACACTATCCCCAGCTGATTGAAGATTGTCACCTGCTTGGGATCTGACATTTGCATCTGGGCTAAGCTGCATAACTAAACCACTTATTAAATTTGAAAGCGACTCATACACGCCCTGAAAGGTAGCTTGAGTAAATTGAAGTGATGTTACCAAACCGACTATAGGCGACGACCAGGTCGACTTGACTAAGACTCCTTGGCCTAATCCAGCACCAAAAAGTGGACCCTCCTCGCTGTCAAGAAGTTGAACTTTAGTATAATCTTCAGCCCCACCTCTATCATAAATAACGTCCACTGACTTGCCGCGGTTTTGTTTAGATATCGTAATCAAGCTCTCGACCGATGGCACCTCTTGACCGGCAAATCTTATAATCTTATCGCCGACATTCAACCCGGCTTTTTCAGCAGGATAATCTTTATTTAGGGTCGCAATTTCTACAGGTTGCACTATCTCAACTGTGTCAGAAAAGATATAGAATTGGTTCGGTAAAATTTTTGGAAGGCCAAATAGCGATAAACCAGACAGCAAAATAATTGCAACTAGCCAATTGGCGAAGACGCCAGCAAATAAAATTTTAGTTTTTTGAGCAAAAGTTGCCGCCCCATAATCACCTTTTTTGCTAGCAGAATCATTTTCACCCTTTAACTTCACAAAACCACCCAGTGGCAGTAAGTTAATCGAGAAATTGACACCGTTCTTTAACTTTTTCCTAAAAATAGTAGGCGGAAAACCAATTCCAAATTCCTCAACAACTACCCCATTTTTTACAGCAGCGATAGCATGTCCTAACTCGTGTACGACTACCAGTAAAGTTAGGATTAATAAACCGACTAAAATACCGAGCCACATAAACTAACCGCCGAATCTTCTAGATCGTTTGTTATATTCTTTGATGATCAGCTTAACATCCTTTTTTTCCATTTCCGGCCAATATTTTTCCATAAACATCATCTCGCTATAAGCAGACCGCCACAACATAAAGTTAGATATTCGCTGTTCGCCGCTCGTCCTAACTACAATATCAATCGAAGGTACTTCCGGTGCATACAAATTTTGTTCAATCATATTTTCATCAATATCTTCTAAATTAGCACCAGATTTTATTATCTTTTTAAAGGCATCGACAATTTCTAGTCTTCCGCCATAATTAAAACAGATAGCTAATGTGCCTGCGGTATTGTTTGCCGTTTTTGATTCAGCTTCGTTTATGGCATTTATAATCTTTTTATCTAAATTATCTCTAGAGCCAAGCACTAGTAGCCTGATGTTGTGCTTATTTAAAATTGGCAAGTCTGAGGTTAAAAGCTTTAGCACTAGGCTCATTAACTTGCTAACCTCATCCTCGCTACGTTTCCAATTTTCCGTACTAAAGACATACGCAGATACATAATTAACACCTTGGTCGACAGCTTCAATCACAATATCCTTAATCTTTTCATAGCCCGCTAGATGGCCTTCGTATGGAGGAAGGCTGTGTTTTTTTGCCCATCGCCTATTCCCATCAACTATAAAGCCGATGTGGTTTGGTGCTTCTAATTTTTGCATTATATTGTTAGTATTTCTTTCTCTTTAGATTTGAACAGTTCGTCTAGCTTAGAATTGGATTTAGTTATTTCTTCATCAATCGCCTTTTCTAGACGCTTGGCATCGTCTTCGGAAAGTTCTTTTTTATCTTTTCGATGTTTTATGTCCTTAAGGGCATCTTGCCTGATATTGCGAAAGGCAATCCTGGTCTCTTCTAGCTTCTCGGCAGCTTGCTTGACTAAATAGCGTCGCCTTTCCTCAGTCAAAGGCGGTACAGGCACTCTAATAACCCGTCCGTCGTCGCTAGGGTTAAGACCCAAAGCCTGATCCGCTCTGATAGAGGCGCAAATATTCGTTATATTAGCCGGGTCAAATGGCGAAATCAACAACATTTGAGCCTCAGGGGCAGTGATATTGGCAACTTGATTAAGCGGCAGTAAGGTTCCTCCGTAAACCTCGACTTTTATACCATCGAGTTGACCTGGATGAGCGCGACCTGTTCTAATCTTTTTTATCTCTTCTTCAAATCTAGTAATGGCCTGCGTCAATTTTTCTTCGTATAATTTTGTATCAAACATAGTATATATTGTAACTAAAATTTCGATTATTAACTAGGTTAGATTGAGCGCAATGATTCTATTTGTGCAATTAGCTAGTTACTAATAAAACTAGAAGATAAAGCGACATCGTAATTTGATAAAGAAGATGAGTATACTAATAAGCGTTGAATTGGAGAATTATAGAATTCTGCTGAACCATCTCTCGAACCAATATAAGCCAAATAATTTGACATAAGTAGCGGAGATAAAGTTGATGATTGAAAATTAGAATTAGAGTTATAGGATGATATAATCGTGTCGCCTTCGTTGCTCCATCTCCCTATAAAAATATTGTACGGTTGAGTTAACGATATGCAAGGGTTCTTCAAGATGGTAGTTTGCTGCACTATCATGCAAACACTATTAGCACCCGATCCAAGTGTAATGCGATTAGAAGCATCCTTATACCAGGCAATCATGCGTCTAGTGGCGGTCGTCTCTGGTGGGGTTTGCATCATAGCCAAAAATGATCCTTCACTCCCATTCCAGTTTGTCGTTGGTACATTGACTATATCTGCATTCCTTGTACTAGCAACTGTCGTTGTTGGTATATACGAAGTGGTAAAAGAACCTTTTTCTAATTGAGCAGCATCCATCGAGATGTCAACTGAGTCACCCTCATCAATACCTGAGACATAAAGATAGAACATCATTGAATCAGTGCCCGAGGGTAGAGTGTTATAAGTTACTGAATATCTCGTCCAATCATTTGTTACTATGGTTGTGATATTATTATCAATCGCGCCAATATTTGAAGTTCCTTGTCTAGCATATAAGTTCAATCTTATAGCCACCGATCCAGTAATTGATGCTTTAAGCATGAAAGAAGCTGTAGCTGTTTCACCAGCAGTAAAGGTGCCGCCAGTTGTAACCTGTAACATACCTAAATAATGGCCATACTCACCAGTTACTGCCTGGTATTGAAGCCTTTGAGCTGTTGATCCATAAACTCCATCCGAAACGTTTGTAGTCACAGGATTGATTGTGGTTGATGTTTTTGCCCAATTATTCCAAAAACTACCATTATTCGCCGCCCCATAGCTATTAACTAAGTAATTAGTCCTCGCCTCTTCAATGACAGCAGCACTACCAGTGCCACCTGGTTGGTAAGCACTCCATGGGTTAATTGCTAAGTAATTAGCTGGCACATCATAGATATGTTGGGTAGTGGGGTCATAGATAGTTTTAGGTGTGCTTCTAGTTACGTTGGCCCAGGACTTAGAGACTGGATCATAGTAATTACCATAGTGATCACCTTGTGGAGTAGCTATCCAGTCAGCTACTGGGTTTAAGGGAGCTGGTGTTAAGATGCTTGGTTTAGAGCTTTCAGTTATGATGCCTTGTATATCGTTAGAAGACAGGGTTAGGCTAAAGGTTTGAGGAGTAGTGCTGTTATTAGGAATATAGCCAGCAAAGGGAGTTGTGGCTATAGAGTTACCTGGGCTAAATTTAAGACAGTAGTTACTATCTACAGTTGGAGCGGATGGACAGTTGTTAGCATCAAGAGTTGGATATGAGCCATAGATAGTTTGGTAAGACTTTAGTTTAGTAGAAGCACTAGATAGATCGGATTGTAAGCTAGCTAGAGTAGCTCGTTTAGTAATACCATTATATGACACGACAGTAATAGCCGCTAAGACACCGATCACGACAATGACAACAAGTAGTTCGACGATGGTGAAGGCACTAGTGACGCGATACTTACCAATTTTCATGATTTCAGTATAGCATTAGGTTTATAAATTAAATAACCACGCAAAGATTACGTGGTTATTTTTTAATTTGGATTTTTTAATACTTTATTCGCTAATTCCAAGCTCGAGCCGTTTAAACTGGCGGATAATCAAATTTTCGCCCGTCTTAGAAATATTTTCCTTAACATAATCGGCAACTGTTTGAGAATCGTCCATAATATACTTCTGTGACATTAAGACCTTTTCTTCAAAATACTTCTTAACCTGGCCCTCTATAATCTTTTCGGCTATTTCAGCCGGTTTGCCCTCAGCCGAGACACGCTCCGTAACTTCTGCCTTGACCCGATCGAGTTCTTTAGCAGGTATGTCGCTTTCAGCAACATAAATCGGAGACATTGAGGCAACTTGTAAAGCTATATTGTGTGCAAATGTCTTAAAATTATCAGTCCTAGCCACAAAATCGGTCTCACAGTTGACCTCGACTATAACACCTATCCTTCCACCATGAACATAACCTTCAATCAGACCTTCTCTGGCTTCGCGATCGCCTTTCTTCTCAGCCTTTGTAACGCCTTTTTTACGTAGTGCCTCAAGAGCTTTGTCAAAATCGCCTTTAGCTTCAGTTAGAGCTAGCTTTGCATCAGTCAAGCCAATGCCACTCAACTCTTTTAATTTCTTGATATCGTCAATTGAAATTGCCATTCTTATTTTTCCCCACCTTCTTTTTTTACAGTCTTATCAACCGACACCTTAGATGACTTTTCACAGCCTTCGATCGCAGTTTTCACATATTCTAGAATCAAACCGACACCCTTAATTGCATCGTCATTGCCCGGTATAACATAATCAACCAAGCTAGGATCTGCGTTGGTATCAACAATAGCAACTACTGGTATGCCAATTTTCTTGGCTTCCTTTATAGCGTTCATGTCACCAATAGTGTCAGCAACGAAAATAGCACCAGGTGTTCCGCTTAGGTCTTTAATACCGCCGTACTTAATATTCAAGCTATCAATCTCTTCTTGGAAACGCTGAACCTCTAGTTTTGAATATCTTTTTTCTAAATCACCAGAGGACATCCTTTTTTCTAAATCTTTTAGCTTTTTAATTTGTTGGGTGATGGTAGACGTATTAGTTAATGTGCCACCTAACCATCTCTCAGTCACGTATGGTTGGTTTATTGATTGAGCAACCTCACGAACCATATTCTTAGTTGGCTTTTTTGTGCTAACAAATAGAACTTTCTTGCCACTGCTTGCTACTTTTGATAAAAATGGCAACGCCAAATTTAAAGCTTCGACCGTTTTGGCTAGATCGATAATATGACCGTCCTGCCTTTTGCTATGAATATATTTTGACATTTTGGGGTTCCAGTGACTGGATTTATGTCCAAAATGAACACCGGCTTCAAATAAAGCCTTCATGTCTACTGTTGCAGCCATTCTTAACTCCTTTTACTTCACCCAGCGTCTTTTGTTAAGCATCTGCATCGATTTTTTACAAGGATATCGACGCAAAAGGCGCTGGATTGCTTCTTTAAATTAATAACCTAGTAATTATAGTCTTTACAGGTAGAAAAATCAATAGCTTCTACTAGGGTCTATGTACTTAATCTTTGACATTTACTAAAAAAATAGCTATAATTCTACGGATTATGAAAAAGAGTATACATCCAAGTGATTACAGACCAGTCGTATTTAGCGACGAGGTTGCTGGATTTAAGTTTTTAACTCAATCTACAGCCCAGACTAAGGAAACAATTAAATGGGAAGACGGCAATGAATATCCATTAGTAAAAGTGCACATCTCATCTGCCTCTCACCCATTCTTCACCGGTGAGGAAAAGATTATAGACACCGAAGGTCGTGTTGATCGATTCAAGGCTAAGTTTGCTGCCGCTGAAGCCCGCAAGACTGCCTTAGCTAACAAAGCCAAAAAAGCCAACGCTAAAAAAGCTAAGAAAACCGAAAAAGAATAGCTACTTCATAAAAAGAGACCATCGATTATTCATTAGATGGTCTCTTTTTTTGTTACAATACTATTAAAGAGAAAAAATATGTTAGTAAATGTTGATAAAAATAGTTTAAATCAAGAGTTAGCTGAACTAACTCACTTTTTGTCGTCCCCTTCTGCTTATTTAGATAGTGACTTTTCTGTAAAAAATAAAAGATTGGCAAAAATACAAGAAATATTAGAAAAGATTAATACTTATGAAAAATTCGAAAAACAACTAGCCGAAGCCGAAGAATTAGCATCTGGTAATAATGAGCTGGCTGAAATAGCTAAACAAGAGGTCATAGACATAAAAGAGACTTTAAAGAAAATGGACGATGAAATCTTCACAATGCTCGTGCCATCAGATCCTAATGATGAAAAAAATGCGATTATCGAAATTCGCGCTGGAGCTGGCGGAGATGAAGCTAGCCTTTTTGCGGCTGAACTTTACAGGATGTACCTTCGATATTGTGAAATGCACGGATTAAAAACCGAAATTTTGAGTGAAAGTAATAATGACACTGGCGGCTATAAAGAAATTATATTCAGCGCTAAAGGAGAATCGCCCTATGCGCAACTTAAATTCGAATCTGGTGTTCACAGAGTCCAAAGGATACCCGTTACTGAATCATCGGGTAGAATACACACTAGTACAGTCACAGTAGCTGTATTGCCAGAGGCTGAAGAAACAGATGTTGTAATCGACCCTAGCGATCTAAGAATCGACATATTTAGGGCTAGTGGTCATGGTGGACAGTCAGTTAACACGACCGATAGTGCTGTCCGCATCACCCATATCCCAACCGGCATTGTTGTTACTAACCAAGACGAAAAATCCCAGATAAAAAATAAAGACAAGGCAATGAGCGTCCTTAGAAGTAGACTCTTGCAACAAAAAATAGACGCCGAACAGGCCCAACAAACGGCACGCCGAAGGAGTTTAATAGGCTCTGGCGACAGGTCAGAAAAAATTAGAACCTATAATTTCCCGCAAGATAGAATAACTGATCACAGAATTAACTACTCTAGAAGTAATATTCCGGGCGCTATGGACGGCGAAATTGATGATTTAATTAAAAATCTACAGAGCTATGAGCGTGAAATTTCCAGTGAAAATATCAATTCATAATTGGCTAAAATCCTCTAATATATCACTTAAAAATGCCGGCATAGATTCTTCAATTCTTGATTCGGAGCTGATATTAGCCTATGTGCTTAACAAGAATCGGACATACCTACACGCTCACCCAGACGAAGTGTTACTAGAGGCTGACCGCAAAAAGGCCAACTCATTATTAACAAAAAGAATAAAAAGACAGCCGCTAGCTTATCTAATCGGTAAAAAAGAGTTTTATGGCAGAGATTTTATCGTTAATAAAGACGTCTTAATCCCTCGCCCAGAATCAGAGTCTATTATAGATTTACTCAAGTCTGTGCCTTTTGCAAATTCTCTAAGCACAAACTTAAAGCTCGTCGACGTTGGAACCGGCAGCGGCTGTTTAGGCATAACTGCCAAATTAGATATACCAGATTTAGACGTTACATTAATAGACAAAAGCGCGAAGGCCTTACTAGTCGCCAAAACGAATGCCGAACTTCTTGGCGCGAAGGTCCAACTATTAAAAGACAGCTTATTATCCAGCCAACCAACTAATAGTTTAGATATCGTAATCGCAAACCTACCCTATCTAGATAAAAACTGCAGTAGGTCGCCCGAAACAAGCTACGAACCGGCGGCCGCCCTGTTCGCCAAAGATAGCGGAACCAAGTTGATAAAAAATCTAATAGAGCAATCGTCACAAATAATGAAGAAAGATGGATATTTAATTATGGAATTTGAGCCAAATCAACGACAAGTTATTGTGACCCATGCAGAAAAACTAGGTTTCAAATATAACCAATCATTGGGCTACATTACTGTGTTTAGAAAAGATTAAAAACTACTTATATTAATGCCATTAAAGAATATTAATAAGACTGTGACTAAACTAATTGTGAAGATTAATGGCAAAATGATATCATTTAATTTTATAAACTGATTTTTGTAATATGAATCGTACGATTTGTAGAATAGGAACGCCAGACAAAATATTATTATGATAGATTGAGGCAATATAATTCCGTCTACAAAAGGTATATTGTAAGCAACTAGCCAGTGATAAGCTAGCCAGCTGATCTCTGCGACGACTAAACCACTAAGCGAACTTAGAAGTCTTATATGCTTTTCATCATCATAGGACCCTAAAACATGTTTTGTTGAACTATAAGTTATCACCCAACTCATAGCGACCGTAAAAATAACTGGCCAAGAATAAAGAGTGGCAAACACCACTAAAAGGCCCGCCATCAGGGCAACCCCCCCCTGCATTACGACAAAGAAGCGCTTAGATTTCGGTTTTATGAACAATAGCCAAGATATATAAGACAAGACTAAGATTGACTGAAAAACAAACACCTGGGTGTCGGATAGATCAGTTACATTTTGAGTTAAATACAAGAATATCACATGGCTAATACTGACTATTATGCTTACTAAATTAGCCTGGATATTAGCAACCCAAAACCTAGGCCTAACTGCTAATATGCGCCACTTGCTGATAAGAACTAATAAAATCGCTGGCCAGTAAGTGCCAGTCGCCCTTACTAAGATCATAGTGGTCAAAGCGAGAGCTACGTTTAAAACGATATAGACCACTTCATTGATAAAAGATCGCCTTTTAATAATTTTCAAAAATTCCATAGTCAATTAAAAGTATACCACGGTTCAATGAGATTAAGCGCTAGAGCCCACTACTATAATGAATTTTACGTCTTTGTCTGAAACTGTTGGTGGATTATCTCGACTGATATCTACCGCGTAAAGACTTTTTAACTTATTTACAGTAGCACTATGCCCATCGCCAACTTGGTATATACTTATGCCTTCATAATTATCACCGGGGGCATTGTCTATTAATGATATATTCAAACCGATTTTAGTTAGCCTATCCGCTTCAGACTGAGCCACACCAGCTTGACCACTACCGTTTAACACCGCAATCGGAGCAGCCTCCAAGACAGCCTCGTCACTAGTAATTTTCTTCTTTATGTAAGCCTGAATAGATTTATAGTTATATATACCAGAAGCAGGCATTACTACGCTAGCGCCATTATATGATCCAGTTTTAACGACAGCCTCACCTTCGGCGACTAAACTAATAGTATGTATGCCTTCCTGATTGGTGTCACTTAAAACATTCATAATGGTTCTAATCTCGTCAGTATTTATATTAGTCCTCAAGTTATTTCCCAAAGCATCTATAAGTTTAGAAATAGCGCTCAAGTTCGTTAAAGTCCCGGTGCTGGCGGCCTTATCCTTAATAGCAACCATTATCTTTTGCTGATTTTTTTCCCTGTCGAAATTAGAGTTCCCCAACCCATAAGTAGGGGCTATGTCACCTCTAGCCTGAGCAAGGAAAAGCGCGTGCTCACCATCTAAATGATGTACACCGTTATCGTACTTAACAAGATAGCAATTATAATTACAGCGCCAGTCAAAGTTTCTGTCCAAAATGCCTGGATCGCCATTGCTACCTTGAATATCGACGTCTATTCCACCTATGGCATCGACCGCCTCTTTAATAACCGTATGATTTACATGAACGCCATATTGTATATCCAAGCCAAATATATCGCCAACAAATTTTTGGGTTTTTAATAGCCTATCCTCTTCATCTTCTTTAGATGTACCTGGATTAGAACAGCTGAAATAGGCGTTAATCTTGCCCGAATAGCCAGACATGCAGGCCTCGCCATAATCTACATATAGATCTCTAGGGATGCTAAACATATATATATTTTTATTATTTTGATCCAAACTGACCACCAACATAGAATCGGTCAGGTCGGAGCCTCCATGGCCAGGATCATCCTCTGAAGTCCCCAATATAATAAAATTGCTTCTACCATTCTCGTCTTGTTTTAGTGGTTTAGTTTTAAAAATATCAATAATACTACCATGGAAAATATCGCCACCAGCGTTAATCAATCTATAGGCAATAAACCCGACGATTAACGCCATGCCTAAGGCAACAAGAATAGATAGTATTCTAACGACCCTTCGCTTACCTTTTTGTTGTTTTTTAGACATTCTTCGCGCTAATTTGCGTTGTTTGCGGGTAAGTTTTTTCTCAATAACAGGGTTGTCATCAATCTGATTTAATGACGCATCAATATCAGCTCTTCCAACGGCCCTAGATGGCTGTTCCAAGCCCAAAACCCTGCTCTTGTCACTAGACCCAGCCGTAATCGGCTTATTTAAAGACTCTCGGCCACCATTTAAACTAGTAGCGCCGTGTAAAGAGCCTAACTTATCACCAGGTCGCCTAAGGATAAAACCTTCGACATTTGATTTGCTTCGTTTCATAAATACTCATATTACTATACAAAATTTCGGGCCGTATTTAAAGTCTAAAAAGCTCGAGCTAAGTTTTAATTAAAATGATATAGTGGTTTAAGTATGAAAGCTTCATTCTTAACTCGCCATCCCTTTATTAAAGATGTGATTAGTGTGTCAATATTCGTAGTCCTTGTGACAGTCGGATCCATAACTATAAATACTTTCGTATTTCGTAGCTTTAGCGTCGTTGGTCCCAGTATGGAAACGACCCTTTTTACTGGCGATAGGTTAATTGTAAATAGGCTACCAATAACTGTAGCTAATATAAAAAATGTTAGCTACTTACCTAAAAGAGGTGAGGTAATTGTTTTTAAAAATCCAAGATATCATAGCGGTATGGGTGATGAGTATATAGTCAAAAGAGTAATTGCTTTTCCAGGAGAAAGAGTCGTTCTGAAAAATGGTGAATTTACGGTCTATAATGACGAGAAGCCAGGTGGGTTTAATCCAGACAAAATATTGGAAGAGAAAAACGGCATAATATACCCTACTAGCGGATCAGTTGACGTGATAGTGCCGAAAAATGAATTGTTCGTTTCTGGAGACCATAGGCAAGAAACATACTCTTTAGATTCTCGAAACGGGCTAGGCACAATACCCCTTTACGATATCATAGGCCCAGTCTCTATCCGCATCTATCCTTTTAATAAAATAAGATTATTTTAACTAAGATAACAAGTTTTGGATTCGTTCGAATTCTTTTTCGTTTTTAAATTTTATAGTTATTCTTCCAGATCCGCGAGAAGTTGTATGAATAACAACATCAGTTTTTAAATGAGCCTTTAGCTGTTTTAGCTGTTTATCATAAGGCTGATTCAATATGTCTTTCTTGACACTCTCATCTTGTGATTTGCTATTCTCTTTTAGATTTACAATAAACTGCTCGACTCGCCTAGCACTCCAGCCCTCTTTTACTATTTTCGGAACAACCTTTTTTATAATAGTTTCGTCCTGGCCGATTAATGGCCTCACCTGCCCTTCAGTCAAACTGCCCTCTACTAACAAGTCCAGAACAAATTTTGGCAATCTTAATAGCCTAAGCTTGTTGCTCACTGCGCTTACTGAAGATTTTCCAACCCTTTTTCCTATCTGTTCTAGAGTTAAATTGAATTGGTCACGAAGTTTTAAATATGCTGTTGCGGTTTCAACAACGTTCAAGTTTTGCCGTTGTAAATTTTCAATCAAAGAAACTTCTAAACGATGTTGATTAGATAAAGTCCTGACCAAAGCTGGTATTTTTGTTAAGCCAGCCAACTTAGACGCATGAAATCGACGCTCACCAGCTACTATCTGATAACCGCCTTTTTTATGGGGAGTTACGATAATCGGCTGCAATATGCCATGCTCGGCAATTGAATCTGCTAAATCCTTTAGCTCAGCCTCGCTAAAATCTTTCCTTGGCTGATTCGGATCGACTATAATTTGATCGATTTTAATGTGCCTTAAATCGCTAACTTTATTGTCTTGAGTAGCTGTAGGGTCAAAAGACTCGTCCAATAAATCAGTCGGTATTAAGGATTCAAAACTCCTGCCTAAACCTCTTTTATGTCCATTAGATACTGGCACGATTTATCACCTCCTTTGCAAAAGCTTTATACGCCCTAGCCCCTTTTGAAAATCTGTCATACTCTCCTATCGGTAGTCCATGGCTTGGAGCCTCAGCTAATCTTATATTTCTCGGGATAGTCGTTTCGAAAACCTTACCTGGAAAATGTTTTTTAATCTCCTGATGAACCTGGCTCCCGAGTGTAGTCCTAGAATCCATCATCGTCGTCAAAACACCAAGCAAATCTAGCGTTGGGTTCATTGCTTTTCTAACCAGTTTCATCGTTTCTAAGAGCTGTCCCAGCCCTTCAAGAGCATAGAACTCAGCCTGAACGGGCAAAAGAACATACCTAGAAGCAACTAGACCATTAACGGTAAGTAAGCTAAGGCTAGGCGGATTATCCAAAACCACAACATCATAATCACCGTCAACTTCATCTATCGCCGTTTTTAAACGAGAAAATCTCTTTTCAGCCTGGCTTAATTGGACTTCAGTATCAGCTAGATATGGCGTCGCAGGGGCTAACGTCAGGTTTTTATAATCTGTTTGAATAGATACTTGATTTAATGTAGCGTGCCCCATAACCACATCAGCCATCGTCAAGCGCAGTTCTTGTTTATCGATTCCCATACCGCTAGTGGCATTGCCTTGAGGATCAAAATCAATTAGAAGAGTCTTTTTGCCACTCTTCGCAAGATAATAAGCCAAGTTAACTGCGGTGGTAGTTTTGCCAACTCCACCTTTTTGATTAGTCACAGATATAGTAATTGCCACGTGTTGATTTCCCTATTCCCTTTACAGCAATTATAGCATGAGCAAAACAAAAACCCCGCATTTGGCGGGGTTTTTGTTTATTTAATTGAAGTAATTTCAATTTTACTATATTTTTGGCGGTGGCCGGTCTCTTTGTGAACTCGTTTCTTTGCTTTGTAACGAATAACTCGAACCTTATCGCCTTTTACCAAGTCTTCTATAACTTTAGCCTTAACTACTACACCTTTAACAGTTGGTTTTCCGACTTGAGTTTTATCACCATCGATTACCAACAGCGCATCAAGAGTGAGCTCTTTTGTGCCTTCAGGGAGGAGGTCCACCATGAGGGTCTCTTTTTCGGCGACTATAAACTGTTTTCCGCCGATCTTAACGACTGCTTTTGTCATTTAAAATTCCTTATTATTTTGTTAATCAATTGACGATTATAACAGATAGATAATAGTTAGTAAATGGCCATAGATAACCCTTTTAACTATTCGTCAGCAAAGGTAAACCAATCAGGGTCTCGCTCTAAATCTTCAGCTACTTCTTCCCAATAATCCTCAAGCTCCCTTTCATCAATCTGTTCTTTTAGATTGATTTCTTCATCATCACCCGTGAAAGGCATTCCATTAGCTACATCATCGATTGGCTGAAGTTGAAGATGGTTTAATAATGACATTTTTGTTTTTATCCTTTTACAATTTATATTGTAGCATAATATACAAAATAAGTCAATAAAAGCCCCCCTAGGTGCGCAGGCTAAATTCTAACTATAGCCGTATCTTATTTTTAAGTTATTAAATTTGTTAACAACTTCATCTGAACTTAGCGCCCTGTTAAATATTTGGATAATCGAAATATTACCATTAAAAAAATATCCATTTCCCAAAACATGGGAGCCAATTTTCATATTGTTAGACCTAGCCCCTGGGCCATACGCAAAACTAGCAGAACCGGTCTCCTGATCATTGGTGTAAAATTTTAACACACCATCAGCCCAAGTAAAAACAAGCTGATACCATGTGCCCAGGCTTATAGGCGATGATTTTGGACCAAGCCCGCTTAAATTATGCGAACCGTCATTAAGCGTCCCTAAAAACTGATTTGTGGTAAGGTCTCTAAAAATCCCATAGTCTATATCAGGCCAGCTAACACCCGGCCCTTTAAAGATAATAGAATCATAAGATGTTTTCCAAGAAGTTACATTGACCCAAGCAAATAAGCTACCACTTTTACCCAAAACTGGTGCGGCATTTAGGCCAACGTAATCATTCACTCCATCAAAACTCAGAGATCCATTGCCCATAGCCGAATAGGCGACCCCATTCACTAAAGTTCCATTGCCGCCTAAACCACTTAGATCGCTCCAGGCAGTACCACTGCCGGGGTATGACGATGAGTTGCCAGCATCTAGCGACAAGACTAGACCGTAGCTACTACAATCCCCGACTTCGACTGCTTTATTCTCCGTTTTGTTAAAAATAATTTCGCCTTTTTTATACGCAAGACAAAAACCTTTTGGGTTTGTATTATTATTTGATATATATTGATGGAAGATTGATTGATTGGACCCTAGGCATTTGTTAGTAGCGCTATCTGGCATAGTGCAGTCTACGGTTGATGGATAGTAGTTATATTCGACTTGGAACAGGTCCAGTTGCCTAGAGGCACTAGTTAAGTCAGCTTTTAGACTAGAGGCTACGGCTCTGTTAGTCACGCCAGTGTAGGATACAACTGTAATAGCAGCTAGAACACCAATGACAACAATGACGACTAGGAGCTCTACGATAGTAAAGGCGAAAGATGTCGATGTGGGTCTTTTCATTACGGACCATCCTTAATATTGGTGGAAAGACTTTGAATATCAGTGTCAGAAAGGGCGTTTGAATAAACGACGAGGCGGGAGATGGGTGCATTTGTATACGCACCATTTCCTTGATGGCCGATATTTGCTGTCGTGTTCAGCATAGCATCACCAGGCTGTTCCGTACTGCCACGAACAATAGAAAGGCCAGATGAAAACGCCGCAACCTTCTCGCCAACAGCGTAACGCATCATTGATACCCTGGCGCCAGTTGCGCCACCAAGAACAGCATTGTAAGGATTATCCCCTAGCCTGACCACACTCGTCAGAACCCCGGAGGCAGTTTGGGCAAGATATGTTCTGTTTAGACCGTCCACGTTAGAGGAAAAAAGATAACCCGTTCCACTCGCGCTGTTTACTGATCCATGTGCCGAAGCAAATGTCCCCTTAGCTGCTTCCCAGCCAGCCGTCGATATGGTTACTGCGTCTGCGTTTCGTAAAACTATTACATTAGTGGTTGGAATATAAGAGGTGGCAAAAGTGCCCTTCTCTAATTGATAAGCATCTATTGCAATGTCGATACTGCGGCCATCTGTTATTCCATTTGCTTGAACGCGCGTTGACAATCCTGTTGTATTAGCGGGTAACGATGGGTATGTTACCTCAACCCGATGCCACGACCCATCCGCTACTATTGATTTAGTTACTCCACTAATATATGTAGAACCGTTAAACGCTTGTAAATAAAGGAGGGCTGTAGCTCCCTCGGACATAGAAGCCCTGACGTAGACAGAAGCAGTAAACGATTCTCCTGGTGCTGCCGCGAGCGAAGTATAGCCCGGTGGGTAAAACTGCATTAGTCCTCCTGTATCCGCCGATACTCCTGTATATTCAACTTGTTGCGCCGTGCTACTGTATACCCCGTCTCTTATTGACCACTGCGCTATACCCGAGCATCCTACCATGACTCCGCGTGCGCCATTCCACTTTCCTCCCGTATTCGCCACTCCATAACTGTTCACCAGGTAATTCGTCCTCGCCTCCTCTATGACAGCAGCACTGCCATTGCCGCCTGGTTGGTAAGCACTCCATGGGTTTATGGCTAAGTAGTTAGCTGGTACATCATAGATATGTTGGGTAGCTGGATCATAGATAGTTTTTGGAGTGCTTCTGGTTACAGTAGCCCAAGACTTAGAGACAGGGTCATAGTAGTTACCATAGTGATCACCTTGTGGTGTAGCTATCCAGTCAGCTACTGGATCTAGAGGAGCTGGAGTTAAGATGCTAGGTTTAGAGCTTTCGGTTACGACTCCCTGTCTGTCATTGTTAGTTAGAGTTAAGCTAAAGGTTTTGGGTGTAGTGGTATTGTTAACTACATAGCCAGCAAAGGGAGTCGTAGCGATAGAGCTACTAGGGCTAAACTTAAGACAGTAGTTAACATCTACAGCTGGAGCACTGGGACAGTTGCTGGCATCAAGTGTTGGATAAGAGCCATAGATAACTTGGTAGGCTTTTAGTTTATTAGCGGCATTAGCTAAATCTGACTGAAGACTAGCTAGACTAGCTTTTTGGCTAATGCCGCTATACGACATGACTGTTATAGTAGCTAGGATACCAATGACAACGATGACGACCAGGAGTTCGACGATAGTGAAAGCCTTAAGCTTTTTCATAGAGATAGTATAACACGAGCTTTGCCTTAATCTTTAGAGACAACTATATCGAGATTATAGCCGTCAATCTTGACTGATTTGCGAAAACCTTCGATCGGCTCTCTGGTCAATTCAATCGCCAGTGTCTCGGCTTTAATCGCATCTTTATAGTGCTTCATAGAGTTTTGTAAATCTTTATCTTCTGTTGAAAGTGATAACTCTATCCTATCATCGACGTTAAAGCCAGCCTCTTTACGAGTAGCTTGGACGTGGCGCACCACCTCTCGCATCAGACCTTCGCTAATTAAGCCTGGGGTTAAAGCTAAATCTAACTCAAAATCACCACCAATTTTCACATCCTTTACGTTCAGCTCTTCACACAATATAGATTTGAAATCAATAAACTCGCCGTTTGATGGAATAGTAACACTCGCCAACGGCTGTCTAACTTTCATACCTTCTTTGGCCCGAACACTTAAACCTTGGTTGACATAATCGCGTAGTAAATTCATTTCGCTAACTACCAACTCGTCGACACGACCGGACACTGGCCAATCCTGCAAGTGAACGCTGTCGTTGCCGGTTAGTTTCTGATAAAGCTCATCGGCCAAAAACGGCACAAACGGCGCCAGGGCCAAGGATAGTTTTGTCAAAACATAGTGAAGCGTTTTATATGCATCATTTTTATCATCATCATCTTCGCTCTTCCAGAAACGACGACGACTCCTTCGAACATACCAGTTACTAGCATCGTCTAAGAACGGTATAATTGGGCTCATCGCGTCAGGGAAATTATAATCATCAAGGTGCTTTTCTATCTCATTAATTAATTGGTGAAGCCTCGAGACTATCCACGTATCAAGCGGATTTGTTAAATCATCGATTGGGTCCACCAGCTGACCATCAAACTCCCAACCGTCAACTTCGGCATACATAGTAAAGAAGTCATACATATTCCAAATCATCGATAACTTACGAGCAACATCACCGACTTCTCTGTCTTGTAAAGCAAAGTCTTCGCCACTTAAAAGCGGGCTAGACAAAAGGAGGAAGCGTAGACTATCAGCACTAAATTTATCCATTAGTTCATTTGGATCTGTGAAATTACCATAGCTCTTACTCATCTTGCGGCCATCGTTGCCTGCCACGTTACCAGTTACAATAACGTTTTTAAAGGCGTTGTGCCCAAACAGGCCAACATTTACAGCATGGACGTAATAAAACCAGGCTCTAACTTGACCAACATACTCGACTATAAAGTCGCCCGGAAAATTCTGCTCAAACTTTTCAACGTTTTCAAATGGATAATGAAATTGCGCAAAAGGCATACTGCCACTCTCAAACCAACAATCAAACACTTTATCGATCCGCTGATACTTAATACCGTCAATCTCGAAAGTAATCTCATCAACCCATGGTCGGTGATAGTCCTCCAGCTCGACACCACTAAGCTCTTTTAATTCAGCGTAGCTACCAATTACTTTAACATGCTCTTTCCCATTCTCATCAATACCCTTCCAAATCGGCATAGCCGTTGCCCAAAAGCGATCGCGGCTCAAGTTCCAATCAGGAGCTTGTTCGATATTTTTCTCGAATCGACCATGTTTTATATGAGGAGGAAACCAATTTATATTCTTGGTATTTTGTTCTAACATTTCAACTCTCTGACCATCAACATACATAAACCAACTTGGATGAGCGCGGTACATAAGCCGGTTGCCCGTTCTAGGATTGTGCGGATATTCGTGGCGTATATATTCGATTTTCCAGACAACACCTTTTTCATGTAGGGTTTTTGCAATTGTCTTATTTATTTTCCAAACATTTTCGCCGGCCCACTCTGTCTCGGTATAATTTCCGTATTCATCCAACACGTGGACAACTGGAATATTATTCTGTTTAGCTAATTCAAAATCCTCTTCACCATAGGCGGGCGCCAGGTGAACTATGCCCGTTCCGGATTCAGTATCTACATAATCAGCCGCCCAGATTTTATGAGCGTTCTCTCCCCGATTGCCAAACAATGGTTTGTAAGTTTTACCAATCAAATCTTTAGCTTTGATTTTTTCAACAACCTTATAGTCTAAAATATTGTGTTTTTCATCGGTCAAAACTTTGTCGAGCACATCTTCAGCTATAACCAAAAGCTCACCACCAACTTCAACTATAACGTAGCTAATTTTTTCACTTACCGCCAGGGCTGTATTGCCAGGTAAGGTCCAAGGGGTTGTCGTCCAGGCCAGCATAGACACAGGGCGCCTCCCATCTCCTATTTCCCAATCCCCAATCCCGAATTTTACAAACACGCTCGGGTCCGTAACCTCAATATATGCACCGGCGTCCATCGTGACTTCAGCCTTTGAAAGCGGAGTTGCCCACTCGGTGTCATACATTAAAACCCGCTCACCTTCATAAATTTTACCTTTTTCATACAAGGTTTTAAAAGCCCACCAGACGGACTCCATGTAATCCTTGTCCATAGTCTTGTAGCCACCCTCGAAATCCACCCAGCGGCCGATTCTATCAATAGTGTCCTCCCAAAGGCTACTGGTTTGAGTCATACTCTCGCGAGCAGTAGTTATATATTCAGCCAAGCTAATCTTTGTACCAATGTCTCGTCTATTAGTAATTCCTAGCTTTTTTTCAACAAAATTCTCCGCCGGTAGACCATGGCAGTCCCAGCCCCAACGACGCTCGACTCTCTTGCCTTTCATAGTTTGATAACGAGGAATAGCATCTTTAACGATACTAGATAATAACGTTCCGTGATGAGGGACTCCCGTTATAAAAGGTGGGCCATCATAAAAAACATAGGCGTTGTCTTTCGGACGCATCTCCACTGACTTTTCAAAAGTTTTGTCTTTTTTCCAACGCAAAACTAGATCTTTTTCGTATTCAAGAGCTCGCCTACGTGTGCCTGATTTAAATTTCATATAGTTTTGCCTTTCTTAAAAAAAATAAAATCCCTTCTTAGACACTGGATCCCTTCGCCTTGCGGCGGATTGCGGGAGGTACCATCCAGTTTCTAAAAAGAGATTCTTTTTAGCGCTTTATTATAACGATCTGACGAGTCGCATCCGTTCGGTTCTACTTTCATTTATTTTATGATTTCTTCCGAAAGACATTCACGATTGATAGTCGCTAACCTTAAAAAATAAGGACGTCCTTAAGCTAAGATTATAAACGATGATTATACTATCATCAAGTCTGTATTTACTGAACGTAATAACTGACTTCGCTTATAGTTGGCAGAGGCAGTCCTCTCCAAAGATTTTGCATAATGCTGTCATCGCTAATAGCGATGATTGTAGGATATTCCACTATGTCATAAACACTACAGAAATGAATACCCTCGGGCGTCTCGGGATTCATAATTTCCAAGTCATGGCCTGTTTGTCGCTTAAAATCGCGCAGAAAATCGAGAACTGACCGCGCATGGTCTGATTCCTCTTTAAAGATTACTATTACTCGCATCAGGCCCATCCTGTTTTTTATGCTTGCGTCTTTGTTCTAGTATTTTCACAAAATCATCTAATGTTTTAAACTCATGAAAAACACTAGCAAAACGAACATAAGCAACTTCGTTTCGTTTCAATAATTCGTCTAGGACTTTTTCGCCAATTTGTTTTGAGCTGACTTCATTATCACCGATAGCGTAGATTTCGTCTTCGATATCTCCAAGCATTTCTTCAACTTCTACTTCTGAAGAGAAAAACTTGCCGACCGATCTCTTTACGGCAATAGCTAGCTTGTCCCGATCAAATAACTCTCTAACCCCACTTTTTTTAATAACTGCTAAATTGGGTTTTTCAATTCTTTCATAAGTAGTAAATCTTTTTCCATCAGGAGACTCGCGTCGCCTGCGAATCGTAACGCCATCGCTGACTTCCCGCGATTCTATAACTCGACTGTCGCCAATATTATATTTAGCCATTTAAAACTAGTCTTCCTTGTTGTCTGAGTTTTTCTTGTTCTTTTTGCGACGTCGCAAAAATGCTGGAACCTCGTGTTCCTCGTCCTCTTCTGGCTTATTCCAGATATTTTCTTGATTCTCTTCGTTAAATATAGTAGCCGCCTCGCTATGGTTGAGGTCCATGTCTATGTCATTGACAGCTTGTTCGCTAAGAGGTTTTTCAGAGCTAACATCCTCATTTTCCAAAACATCAGCTTGGTTATGTAAATAGGCGGAATCAAATCCAGTCGCTATAACAGTGATTATTAATTCATCTTCTATGTCAGGTTTTAGAGTTGCTCCAAAGATGATATTAGCATCTGGAGAAACTGCACTAGTAATTATTTCAGCAGCCTCTTGAATTTCACTCATGCTCATGTCATAGCCGCCAGTAACATTGAACAATACACCCTTAGCGCCATCAATTGACACTTCAATTAGAGGCGATTCGATTGCCTGTTGGGCCGCCTGGACTGCGCGATCGTCGCCACTAGCACGACCAATACCCATTAATGCCGAGCCAGCGTTACTCATGATAGCTCTGACATCAGCAAAATCTAGATTGATTAGTCCATGCTCTGTAATTAGCTCTGAAATACCCTGAACACCCTGCCTCAAGACGTCGTCAGCAATTTTAAAAGTCTCAAGCAGAGGAGTTCGCCTATCGATAGTTTGTAGTAATCTATCGTTAGGAATTGTAATCATCGTATCAACGCTGCGGCCCATTTTAGCAATTGCCCATTCAGCATTTTTACGACGCTTTTCACCTTCAAAACTGAAAGGTTTAGTTGCTACACCAACAACTAAAATGCCTAGCTCTTTTGCTACTTCTGCGACAATATAACCAGCTCCACTACCAGTACCGCCACCAGCACCAATAGTGACGAAGACCATGTCTGCGCCCTCTAATGCTTCACGGATTTCATCACGAGTTTCATTAGCAGCCGTTTCACCGACCGAAGGATCAGCCCCAGCCCCCAGCCCGTTGGTTGTAGACTTGCCTAAATGTATTTTTAAATCGGCCTTACTGTTGTGTAAAGCTTGGGCGTCAGTGTTCATCGCAATAAATTGAACACCAGATAGGCCGGCATCTTTCATTCTATTGACAGCAGAGCCGCCAGCCCCACCAACACCGACTACTTTTATACTAGCAAATGTCTGTATTTCGCTTGGTTTTACTTCAGGCATGTTATGTGTAATCTCCCAATATTCTTATTCAAACTCTAGTATAACACTCAAGAATTAAAATATAAAATCACTTAAACTTTAAACCGACTCAAAAGTTTCGAAATTGCCCCCGCGCCATTTGAGAAAATTTTACTGCCGCCATTATTTTTCATTGGGGTATTATTACGATATTTCGGCTCAGAATCTATCAACATCAAGCCTACGGCGGTTGCCATTTGCGGCTTGGACGCATCATCAACAACGCCACCATAACCACTAGCCTTACCAATTTTAGCAGCTAAACCGAGGGTCTCTTTGGCGTAGTCAGTGATTCCACTAAGGTTAGCTGTTCCACCAGTCAAAACTACCCCACTAGGTAGTTTGCCAGACCGGCCCGCCCTCTTTAATTCGCGATTAACTGCTTCAAAAATCTCTTCTAGTCGAGCATCAACGATTTCGTCTATATCGCTAGTTTCGAAGCTATATATCTCTTTTTTAAACTCTAGACTCAGGCCAGACTTTTCACGGCGTCTTATAGCCGATGCGTGCTTTATCTTTAGCTCCTCAGCTATTTCAGGATCGATTTTCAGCCCAATCGCCAAATCATTAGTTATATTAATTCCGCCCATCGGGATAACGGCGCAAAATTGTAAATCGCCTTCTTCATAGACCGCAACATTTGTAGTCGAACCGCCTATATCTATCAATGCGACACCATTCTCAATTTGTTGCTCCGTTAAGACAGCCCGAGCCGCTGCGACGCCAGCTACGACGATAAGATTTGGAATAACCTTAGTTAATTCGCCAACTTTTTGCAAATTGACGAGATGTGGAGTTAAAACTGAAACGACATGAGCGTCGATTTCCAAGCGATTTCCCACCATGCCAATTGGATTTTTTATATTATCTTGATCATCGAGTTTATAGGAATGAGGCACTACTTCTAAAATTTCACGATTAGCCGGTATTTTGCCCAAAGTTGCAACTTCTTCAATTCGAGCAATGTCGTCTTCTGTGATTTCATGACTATTATTACCAACGGCTATCATGCCGTCAGAACGGGTACTAGTTATATGAGAGCCATTAATACTAAAGGTCGCCGCATCAATCTGATAGCCACTCATTCTCTCGGCTTCTTCTAAGGCTTCGTCAATTGCCTGAGCAGGCCCTTCTAGATTAACGACGTTACCTTTTCGCATTCCACTATTATTAGCCACGCCAACACCAACTATGGTTGGGTGACCTGTCGTGCTGTCTACGTGACCGACAACGCAACGTACTTTCGTGGTACCAATATCAATGCCTACAATATACTTAGGAGAAGCTTCTTGCATACCATAAAGTATAGCGCTTATGAAGATTTTTGCCTAGTGAAAACAAACAAGATAGAATGTTGGCATGAGATTAGGCGTTTTTGACAGTGGGATTGGCGGCAAGGCTATAGCTGAATCTTTAAAATTATCTTTTCCAGACGCTGACATTACAACAGTAAACGATCGAAAAAACGTACCCTACGGCAATAAAACTAATAAAGAAATTATAAATTTGACAGACAAAGCTATTCAGCCGTTGTTAGAACAGAGTTGCGACGTAATTATTATCGCCTGTAACACTGCTACGGCTGTGGCAATTGATAGCCTGAGAGTTAAATATCCAAATCAAAAATTCATTGGCATCGAGCCAATGGTAAAAACCGCCAGCAGCTTGTCCTCAACTAGGAAAATAGCCGTCTTTGCAACTCCAGCTACTCTAAATAGCCAACGTTATAAAAAATTGGTCAATAAATACGGCAAAAACCTAGAAATACTAGAGCCTGATGTTAGTGATTGGGCTTTGATGATTGAAAAAAACCAGATTAATTACGAATCAATCCGTCAAATAATTGAAACAGTCTGCCAAAACGGAGTTGATGTCATAGTTTTGGGTTGTACTCATTATCACTGGATAAAGAATTCAATTATGGAAATGGTAAGTCAAAGAGCTCACGTCATCGAACCCTCAGAAGCAATCGGTAAAAGAGTAAAAAATCTATTAAATTTGAGTTAAAATTTCTACGCCGTCATCAGTAACTAAAACGGTGTGTTCAAAATGAGCTGCGAGGCTCCCATCTTTAGTAGAAATAGTCCAGTTGCCATCTTGCTTGATGGCCTCACCGCCTAATGTTGCCATCGGCTCGATAGCGATAGTATCGCCCGTCAACAGCATGGTCCCTGAGCCACGATACCTGTAGTTAGGTACTTCAGGCGGCTGTTGCATTTCGTGACCAATACCGTGACCGACTAGCTCCCGAATGATGCCTAGTTTGCCTTTTTGCAAAACTTTCTCAACAGCGGCGCCAATATCGCCCGTATAGACACCATTTTTTACTGTTTCAATTCCAGCATACAGGCTTCTCTCTGTGAAGCTTAAAAGATGTTTTTTAACGCCCTTAGGCTCTTCACCGACCACCATTGTAAAAGCGCTGTCAACCTTCATACCGCCATAAGTTATAACCAGGTCAAAACTAACTACGTCGCCTTTCTCAAAAATATAAGCACTTGGAATACTGTGGACTATTTCATCATTAGTAGATATACATATTACACCTGGAAAATTTACTTCTGAAGTTTTATAAGTAGCCAACGCACCAGAGGCTAAAATTTCCTTTTCGACCCAGTCATTAGCCTCTATTTCACTCATACCGGGCTGCACATACTTTTTTAGGTCTCTCAAAATTGTCGCTAGTATTTTGCCACCCTGGCGCATAGCTTCAATTTCTGCTTTAGTTTTCTTAGGTTGTACTGATTTTATAGTAGACCGCACTTATTTAACTCCTGCTTAATTCTGTCGTGAACTTCCTCTACAGAGCCCTCGCCGTTTATATTTATGACAGCTATGGATTTTTCCTTAAAGCGATTTATAATCTCATCGATTTGTTGGTAATAAATATCGATTCTTTCATTGATTGATTTGCGATTATCGTCGCTTCTACCGCGAAGCTCCATTCTTTTCATTATCTCCTGGATACTAGTCTGAAGAACAATAACTAGATCTAGATTATCTCGATACTTGCTGTTAACTAACCAGTCCGCCTGCTCAGTTGACCTAGGAAAACCATCTAGAACCACGTTTTTATAGTTTTTAGTGCCATCCAAAGCTTCGCTTAGTACCTCAAAAGTAAATTCCGAAGGGACTAACTTACCTTTTTGCATGATTGATTGAATTTTATCATTAGAACTGGCTCGCAAAAGTTGACCAACTGAAAGCCACTGCCAGCCGTATTTTTCTGACAATATCTGTCCCTGTAGACTTTTTCCAGATCCAGCCGACCCCAAAAATATAATCATTTTTTAACTCTCTGTTTTATTTATTTTTTCTTCTAGAGCCTGTTTTACTAATCTAGCAATTACAGAACCATCCGCAGAGTTACCTAGTTGTTTTTTAACAGCCCCAATCAACTGGCCCATAGCGCTAGGATTGTCAACTTTAAGTTCATCAATTTGCTTATTAATGGCATCTAGAATTTCAGCTTCTGATAATTGAGCCGGTAAATATTCAGCCAAAATTTCAGCCTCTTTATTTTCATCGTCAGCTAGTTCGTTACGCCCAGCTTTTACATAAATTTCGGCGCTTTCGCGGCGCTTTTTTAGCTCTTTAGCAATTAATTGTTCGATTGATGAGTCATCGAGACCTTCTTGTCTCTTTCCTTGTGAAACTTCCTCGTTTAATATCGTCGCCTTAATTGTTCTTAAAGTATCGCACTTAAAATGATCACCACCTAATAAAGCAGTTTTTAAATCACTGTTTATTTGCTCCTTTAAGGACATTTTTACCTTGTTCCTAGTCGAGTGCGATCCAACTTGTCAGCTTTGCGCGCCTTTCTAATAATAGCCTTGGCGCGGCGTTCTGGTTTTGAAATCGGTTTCGAAAATCGCATTGATGCCTTTGCATTAGCTAGAATGCCACTTTGCAATACTTTACGATTGAAACGTCGAATAATGTTCTCGTTTGCTTCTCTTTCGTCTTTGCGTGTTACTTGTACCATATCGGGAAGATTATAACAGAGATGGTTTTACTATGCAACAAATTTACAAGGTTTAATCTTGCGAAAAAACCATCTAGGGTTTGGATTTATTTATGGTTATTAAACGACCTTCAACAGTTTTTCTACCACACCAATCATTTATTATCGGAGAATATAGAGCGTCCACTGAATCACCCACTTCCAAAAGATGCTCATCTGGAAAATTAAATGACAAAAAACTCATCATATTGTGGTTCTCGTCTTCTAGCAAAATTTTTAGATGCTGATTTTCACTCCCCATTTTTCTATTCTCTAGCACCTTTAAATTTTTAGTTTCAATTATTGGACTCGGGTTACCCTGTCCGAACGGCTCTAATTTATGAATCATCTCAACAGCTTCAATAGAAACTTCAGATAACTTAGCCTCCGTGTCAGCTATCGGTAATAACGATCGCTGCTGCTCATCTAAATTAAGATTTTTAGCGTTATAAAATTCATTCAATTTTTCTCTAACTTTATCGATATCCGCAAGGTTTACAGTCATCCCGGCGGCGCATTTATGCCCCCCGCCCTTCTGCAATAATTCACCTAAATAAACAATTGATTCAGACAGATCAAAATCGCCATAGCTCCGCGCTGAACCTTTTGCCGTTTCGCCCATTTCTTGAAAAATTAGGACAGGCTTTTTGTGTCTCTCTAACATCTTAGAGGCTACTATTCCAACGATGCCATGACTCCAGTCAGGGTTGTTCAGCACCAAAACCGGCTGGTGTTCATAAGTTTCAGCCTGTTTTAGAGCTTCCACAAAAATTCTGTTTTGTTCTTGGCGCCGGTCATTATTAAAATTATCGAGTATTAACGCTTTTTCACTAGCAATCTTCGGATTATCAGCTAACAACAAATCAAGAGCATGTTGAGCAGTCTCCAGCCTTCCGGCGGCATTAAGCCTAGGACCAAGTGCAAAACCAACCGATCGAGAGTTTAAAGTATTAGGCTCGACTTTAGCAATATCCATTAGGCTCTTGAGACCTGGTCGCCTCGTTTTTGCTAGCACCTTCAAGCCCCAGTAGACGTTAGTTCTGTTCTCATCTACTAAATTAACAATATCGCAAACCGTTCCCAACGCGACTAGGTCTAGGAGCCACTTCTCCTGGCCAAATCGAAATCCCGAATGTTCCAAAGATTCGTTTTTATTTATCTCTTTTTGTAATGCTTGGACTAGTTTGAACGCAACCCCAACGCCAGCTAAATCTTTAAATAGATATTTAGAATCTTTTCTTTTAGGATTAATGACTGCTACTGCATTGGGTTGTTTGTCTGAAGGCTCGTGATGGTCGCTTACAATTACATCAATACCAAGCTGGTTGGCGAGCTCTATCTCTTTATGGCTCTGACTACCGCAGTCTACGGTCACTATAAGCGTCGTTTTTGTTTTAGAAATTTTCTTAATTGAACTTATTGATAACCCAAAGCCTTCGCTAAATCTATCGGGTATATAATAATCAACATTTTTGAACCCAAACTGATTAAAGGCGTCCAATAATAGAGCTGTCGCCGACAAACCGTCTATATCATAGTCTCCATAAACAGTAATATTTTCTTGTTTTAATAAGGCCGACAATAATCTTTTGACGGCAATCTTCATATCAGGCATTAAAAAAGGATCGTGCAAAGAGCTATAATCAGGATTTAAAAATTTATCGACATCTTTTAAGTCGATACCCCTGGCGGTGACTATTCTCTCGAACAGCTCCATTAAAAATCAGAAGATGAGCGCTTAGGTCTTCCAGAGTGCTGCTGTGATTTAATAACGATACTTTGAAGCTCTTTAAAGATTGGGAACTGTTTGTTGGTAGAATAAATTTTAGTATTACCTTGTTTCTCGCTCGTCAAAAAACCAACTTTTTCTAAACGCTTGAGTTCTCTCTGGATATTGCCGGGATCTTCTTTTATTAATTTAGCAAGACCTCTGACGTGTGTACGAAAATCAGGATATTTAGCATATACAACGACAATCTTGCGACGAACTCGAGATGTAATAAATACGTCTAACATTTAGCCTTCTAACCTCTTCAACCTTTTACTTACTAACTATCCTAGCACAATCTTACAACATTTTGCAACGTCAACTTAACGCCAATTCAATATAATTTGATTAATTTTGGAAATTGATTCTTCACGAGATGGGACGTCGTTCTGGTCATAATAGTGATCGGCTCCCATGAAGTTAGTTTTCACATCAAGTATATGCAGTTCATCAGCTGCGACATGTAGTTTATCTACGACCTGAATAGTTGCAATCGGCGTAGCTATAATAAGTTTTTTAATCCTAATCGGCTTCAAGAATTGCACCGCAGCATCCAAAGATGAACTAGAGTCCATACAGTCGGAAGCTAGAATGATAACCCTGTCCCTCAAAAAAGATGCATCTATAACTCCACCATCACCAATTAAACGGTTAATTCTTTGAAACGCTTCCCTTTTTTGCTCTTCTAAAAAGCCGTGGTACTCGCTGGAGTAATAATCAACCTCACCATCAGACAAAGAACTGCTGCTTGTAAATTCACCGTCCTGAGTAATACTACCGAGGCTTATGCCTTCACCCGGAACCTCAATATCCTCTACTATTAGCATATTTAAAATGCAGTGCAAAGACTTGGCAATCTGCTCTCCGACCACCACTCCGCCATCACTTAAAGCAACTACGGCACAGTCTTCGTAGCGATACTGTTTGGCTAGCTCGTCTGCCAAAATCTTGCCGGCCTGTTCACGATTTTCGAAATACATATACCTTATTTTAACAGCTTATGCTCTTAGTTTTAATAAAAAATACTTATTTAGTTAAGTCAGTTATACTATTTATATGAATTACTACGAGGTGGCCCCAACTAAAATTGTCAGACAAGGTCAGGATTCCTTTACTTATAGCTCTTTACTTGATTTACGAATAGGCCAACTAGTTCAAATTGAAGTTGGTAAAAAAATAATGACTGGCCTCATTATTAAGAAAACCGCAAAACCAAAAAGCTATAGTACAAAAGATATAGTTTCGATAATTGATTCTGTTGTAATACCGGAAAAATTAATATCTCTTAGCCTATGGATGTCTAATTACTATTTAACTCCCCTAGCATTAGTTTTGCAGACAATTCTACCTAGTGGCTTAAATAAAAAAAGACGAAAAAGTCTTAAAGATAGTAGCCTCACGCACACCAGAAAACGAACAAATTTTTTATTCAATAAAGAACAGGCCTCTGTAATAAAAGACCTAAAAGAGCAAGCGGACGGCACTTTTTTACTACAAGGAATAACTGGATCGGGTAAAACCGCAATTTACATAGATTTGGTTAAAAACGCGGTAAGGTCTGGCAAATCAGCAATTGTAGTAGTTCCAGAAATTGCTCTGACATCTCAAATAGTAGCCGAGATGTCTAACCATTTTACAAATATTTTTATAACCCACTCCAGAATGAATGAAGCCCAACGGCATAAAGTATGGACCGAAATTTTGAATAACAAAGAGCCGTCTGTCATAGTCGGACCTCGCTCGGCATTGTTTATGCCGGTTGACAATCTCGGGGTTATTATTATCGACGAAGCCCATGAGCCAAGTTTAAAACAAGAGCAATCTCCAAAATATTCAGCGCTAAGAGTGGCTACAATCTTGGGAAGGTTGCATAAAATAAAGGTCATTTTTGGCAGCGCTACACCAAATGTAATCGACAGGTATCTTGCCGAAAAATCAAATAACCCAGTTCTAAAGTTAACTCAAAAAGCACAGAAAACTATCTTGCCCGAAATAAGCCTAGTGGATATGAAGGATAGGAAAAACTTTTCAAATCACAGATTCCTATCTAATAAATTGTTAGAAGTAATAGAAGAATCGCTAAAAAAACACCGACAAGTACTAATTTTTCATAATCGTCGCGGTAGTGCTAGCATCACACTTTGCACTGAGTGCGGATGGGTCGACCAGTGCCAGAATTGTCTAATACCAACAGTCCTGCACACTGATACTCACCAATTAAAGTGCCATGTTTGTGGGTCTAGCCGCAGTGTTCCGACATCGTGTCCAGTTTGTAAAAACACTTCTGTCGTTCATAAAGGCATAGGCACGAAGTTGATCGAAGCAGAGTTAATAAAGCTTTTTCCAAGCGCCAATATAGCTAGGTTTGATGCCGATAACAAGCAACCCGACTCGCTCGAACAAAGATACCAGGATCTATATGATGGAAAAATAGATATTATCGTCGGGACTCAAGTTATAGCAAAAGGCCTAGATTTGCCCAACTTGAGGACGGTAGGAATTATTCAAGCTGATGCTGGACTATCTTTGCCAGATTTCAGCGTCGAAGAAAGGACTTTCCAGCTATTATCTCAAGTAATCGGCAGGGTTGGTCGCACTAATCACAAGGCTGAGGTTGTAGTCCAGACTTATCAGCCCAAAAGTGAAGTTATCCAGTACGGGCTAAAACAAGATTATGAAGCCTTTTATAAAGCAGAGTTGAAAAATCGTCAATTAAAGCATTTTCCGCCTTTTACTCACCTACTCAAATTGACCTGCATATATAAAAATGAGTCCAGTGCCATTAGAAACTCCAAACTACTTGCAAATAAGTTAAAGGCTAGTCTAGATAAGGATGTCTTGATTTTAGGACCAGCTCCAGAGTTTTATGAGTATAAATACGGCAGTTACAGGTGGCAACTAGTCTTAAAAAGCCCGAAGAGAGAGCATTTATTAAAGGCTGTTAATCTTTTGCCGAACAACAACTGGCAATTCGAATTAGACCCGAATGATTTATTATAGTGGCACATCTTTGATATAATTAGTCTAATGACAAAAGAAGCAATTATAACTTTACCCGATAAGCGGCTAAGGCAAAAATCAGAAAAAGTCCACGTAATAACCGACGACATACTTCAATTAATTGACGACCTAAAAGCCGTCGCATTAGATTGGGAGGACTCAAGGCCTCATGAAGCTAGTGCTGCTATCTCGGCAGTTCAAATTGGCGTAATGAAGAAAGTTATTATCGTCAGAGACGACTTTGACGACAAGAAAAATCGTAATTTTACAGCTTTAATCAACCCGGAAATAGTAAAAGCCGAAGGCGAAGTGGTAGAAGATTATGAAGGGTGCCTGAGCGTACCCGATGTTTATGGAAAGGTCCCAAGAAATAGCAAGATTCGCGTTAAGGCCATAGACGTTGACGGCAATGAGGTCAGATTTAAGTCTGAAGGTTTCTTGGCGCGCATTCTACAGCACGAAATAGACCACACCAACGGAATACCCTTCATCGACAGAATCGGTGAAGTAGAGGACGCATATTTTAAATTGGATGATAAAGGCGAACTACAATCGTTAAGTTATGAAAAAGATATCAAAAAAAATAGTATTCTTTGGGACTGAAGAATTTAGCGCCGAAGTGCTCGACCAGCTTTTAATAGCTAACTATCCGATTAATTGGATAGTTACCAAACCTGACAGCAGAAGTGGCAGGGGTCAAAAAATACAATTATCTAAAGTTAAACGCCTCGCCATGAAACATAATATTAATCTCTTACAACCAATTAACATACAAGACATAAATCAGGAACTTCTGTCCCTTGGCGATAACTTGGTTGGCATATTGGTTAGTTTTGGCAGGATAATACCTAACTCAACCCTTAAATTATTTAATCATGGAATTATTAACGTCCACCCTTCCCTACTTCCAAAATATAGAGGACCGTCACCAATTGAAACGGCTATTGCAAACGGCGATAAAAAAACGGGTGTATCAATTATGCAAATTGTAGAGAAAATGGACGCCGGTCCGATTTATAGCACTGTTGAATACAGTATGGTCGGCGATGAGACTCAAGAATCCTTATATCATAAATTAGCTGAACTTGGTGGTCAGGAATTAGTAAAAATATTACCCGAAATATTAGATGGTTCATTAAAGCCAAGCGAGCAAAACGAAGAAGAAGCAACCTATTCCTATATGTTAACCAAGGAGATGTCCAGGCTAAACCCCCAAGAACTTACCGCCGCTCAAGCCGAGCGAAAAGTCCGCGCGCACATAAAATTCCCTAAAACAAAATTTAGTATTTTTAATCACGAAGTTATCATCACTAAAGCGCACGTCAATCAACACCGCGAGTCTTTAATAGATATTGAATGTAATGATAATAATTTCTTGATTATTGATAATTTGCTCATAAACGGCAAAAATATGTCAGCTCAAAATTTTATCAACGGCTATAATAAATAATTAATCTTGGCTCAAAATTATATCGCGATTAGTAGCAAGTTCTTGTTTTAAATCATCTAAGACTTGAGCGACGACGTCTTTATAATCTGGTCGGTTAATCTCTAACCATTTAGTAGCCGCAAATTCGGCCTTGATATTTGGATCGTCGGCCTCTAGTTTGGCTACCTCCTGAAGTCGGGTGAAGCCTGTGTCTTGTCGATAGTCAGGCACGTATTTATTTAGCCAGTTATCAACGGCGCCATCTTTTCTATCGATAATAGCTTCAAACTCTTGCAGTTGAAGATCATTCATACCATCTGATAATTTTGTGCCAACCCGCAATTCCAGCTCTTCGTATATGTGTTGCAAAAACGGTCTTCGCTGCTCTTCCGGCAGCTCACCAAGGCCTAAGTCTTCTAAGAATTTATTGTCCAGCTTTAACATTCTCGCTCCCCTCTAGATATAAAACTATGCGTCTATATCTTTATTATACAACAAAGTATTAAAATGGGTCACCAAAGCTAGATGCCTGATTTAAACTAACTTGATAACGTACGCTTTTTGAGTTCTCTGGTGAAGAACTCCGCTATGTCGCCTTCTTGAAGCAGGACTTTCTTATCAGTTTTTAGACTTAGGCCACACATTTCACCCTCAAACACCTCTTTAGCCTCTTGTTTTTGTCGTTGAACTTTTTCAACTTCAGCTTCTGCTAGCAACTCATCACCACGCTTCAATCTGACTAATAATCCTGGCATAATTTTACCCGACAGAACCTCTCCGCCGACAATCGATTCGTTCTTTAAGGTCCTAAAAACACCCTTGATAACTAGCGTGCCGATTTCCGATTCGACAATCTCTGGTGCTAGTATCGACTCCATCGACTCTCTAGCGTCGTCAATTAGTTTGTAGATAACGCTAAATAGCCTAATATCAACCTTGTTTCTAGTTGCCAAGCGCTTAACAGCTGGCGGGATATTGACATTAAAACCATAAATAATCGTATTACCATCTTGCGCCAAGCGTACATCATTTTCCGAAATATTACCGACGCCACTACCAATCACTCTTAGAATAATTTCTTCGCCAGTCTTTATCATTTTTAGACTATCAATAACTGAGGTTAAAGAACCTTGGACGTCAGCTTTTACAATTACATTAAATTCCTGTGATTCATGCTGCTGTTTAATTCTTTTAATTAAGTCCGAACCAGTAATATTGGTTGTAGCCACCTTTTTATCCATCTCGATTTTCATTTCACATACCTGAGATTTGGCTATTTTTTCATTAGACACAGCGCTAAAGACATCTCCGAACTGTGGAAGCTCCTTAAATCCAGTAACTATAACAGGCGTAGATGGACCAGCTTCCTTGATTGGCTTGTTGTTTGAGTCTAATAAAGTACGAACTTTTCCATAAGCAACACCAGCAACCAAACAATTTCCTGGTTTGAGACTGCCGTGTTTCACCAACAGACCAACAACTGGACCGCGTCCAGTCTCCATGTGCGATTCAATCACAAAACCTTCAGCTGGCACATCAATGTCAGCCCGGAGATCTTCTACATCAGCCACTAAAAGGACCATATCGAGCAATTTATCTATATTTTGACCAGTTTTAGCACTAATCTCCACCATCACAGTGTCGCCGCCCCACTCCTCTGGATTTAGCTGGTACTCTGACGCTAATTGGGCCTTAACTCTAGCTGGGTCGGCATCTGGCTTATCAATCTTATTAATCGCCACAACGATCTTGGCGTTAGCAGAGCGAGCAAACTTAATTGCCTCAACTGTCTGCGGCTTAACGCCATCATCGGCCGCCACGACGATTATTACGACATCTGTTAATTCTGCGCCATGCTGCCTCAAGGCCGCAAAAGCCTCGTGTCCTGGAGTGTCAAGCAGGGTTATAAACCGACCATCTTTTTCAGTTTGATAGGCGCTAATATGCTGAGTAATACCACCGGCTTCCCCGCTGACGACTTTTGTATCCAAAATTGCGTCGAGCAAGGTAGTCTTACCATGATCAACATGGCCCATGACCGCCACAATAGGCGGTCTTGAGACTGCTTTATCAGAAAGTTGATGCTCTTTATTATTTGATTTAATACTAGATTCATCCCTTTTGCGTAATTCGACATCAGGAATGCCCAACTCATCAATAATTATTGAAGCGGTTTCAAAATCAAGTTTTTGGTTAATAGTCGCGGCTATGCCGTTTTTGAATAGCTCACCAATCAACGCAGTAACGGGCAAATTGAGCTTTTCGGCCAGTTCACTAACTGTAATCGAATCAGCTATCGTAATAATTTTTTCGGCCATAATTCGATAAGCTCCTTTCCGCCCGCAGGCTGATTATTTTTTACTCTTGGTGTTTGGCAACTTTAGGGAAATTTTTCGATTGTCCTTGTCTAAATCTAATACAACAAATTCTTTTCTTTCGTTGAGGGTAAAGACTTTTTCTGGATCTACATTGTCGTCACCACCAAGTTCACTAACATGAACCAAAGCTTCAACGGCAGGACTAATCTGAACAAAAGCTCCGAACGGAGTGATGCGAGTGATAGTACCTTCAACTTTATCACCAGGTTTGAATTGATCGACTTCCTTCATCCAAGGGTCTTCACTAAGTTGTTTAATGCTTAGGCTCAGACGATCTTTATCGATTGCAATAATCTTAGCTTCGATATTGTCGCCAACTTTGACATAGTCAGATGGGTTATTAACTCGCTCCCAGCTGATTTCGCTAATATGAACAAGTCCCTCAATACCATCAACATTTACAAAAACGCCGAAATCGACTACACCAGTCACGACGCCTTTTACGGTATCGCCAATTGTTAATTTTTCAAATCTTTCAGCTAGACCGTCTTTGATAGCTTCTTTTTCGCTAAAAATTAATTTGTTCGCCTTTCGATCACAGTCCAATACTCGAACAGTTAATTTTTGACCGATTAGAGAATTTAATCTTTGCAAAATTTCATCTTTATCGCTACTACCAACTCGTGGGTAATGCTCGGCAGATAATTGAGAAACTGGCAAGAATCCCCTAACGCCATCATATTCTACTAACAGACCACCACGGTTAGCATCATAAGGTGACACCTCCAGGATTTCGCCTGATTCCATTTTAGTGACTATTTCGTCCCAGCCCCTATCCTTAGCGGCCTTCCTGAGTGACAACAGAGAATAACCATTTTCTATTTCAGTATCAACCACACTGGCGTTTACTTCATCACCTAAATTTAAACTACGATAAAATCCTACTTCACGACGCGGAACTAAACCGACACCTTGTGCTCCAAGATCGACTAGAACTTCGTGCTTACGAATTGATAGAACGGTACCAATGACCGAATCTCCTTGTACTATCTGCTTGACACCATCGTCTTCTCTGGCGAGCAGTTCATCCATTGTTGTGGCTTTTGCCATAAGTTTTATCACAGAGTCCTCAATTAAAATTGAGCTCCGCATAACTCCTTCCTTAAGTTTTATATATTTCTGAGACAAGGGCTTACCCAATCCGCCGCAGGGCGGAAATATCTCAAAACTTAAACCATTGTACCCCTTATTAAGCAATAAGTCAAAAACGGCTTCTTTGATAAATCGAGGACAAATAATAAGAAAAAGCCATGCTCAAGAAAAATATCGCAACTAGGTTACTTAGACTACTCGGTCCAGTAGTTGGTAATTCATTTGACGTATTGGCCCTTTCATTCACACCAGCTTCAGGTTTTGTTGCTTGCTCATCTGTTTTTTTAGAGTCCGCCTCAGTTTTACTATTTTCGTCTTTAGTTTTTTGCTGTTCATATTCGGCTATGGCCACGTCTTTTCTGACGTCAGCGCCACGATTTTTTAAGTAATATAATCCGCCGACTAAGCCAAGTGCCAGGATAATTCCGACAATAACAAAGTTAGCGATCGAACCACCCCTGTATGTTCGTCTTGTACCAACCATATATCACCTCTTATTTATAATATATATTATGACTACTATTAACCCAAAAGGCAACACCGCTCAAATCAAACCCCATCTTTGCAAGGTCTTGCAATAATTTGACGGTTAGGTACCGCTAACGCTAAAGTAGTAGTTAATATGTCTCTACGAAACAGGATCAAGGCTGGTGTTAACGCAGAGTTGCCTGCTTTTACTATTGTGGAGCTGTTGGTTGTAATCGTAGTTATTGGCATCTTAGCCGCTATTACGGTTGTATCTTATACCGGTATTTCCAATAAAGCTAGCTTAGCTTCATTAACCGCCGACCTAAATAGCGCATCTAAACTATTAGGCCTTTATAATATTGAGTACGATTCTTATCCAACCAGCTTAGACGGAGATTACTGTCCGGCCGCCCCTCAGACAGACACAAGATATTGCTTAAAGCCAAGTGGCAATAATAGCTTCACTTATTATCCTAATTCCACGACCAGCAAGGCTGTTGATTTTGCTTTGTATGTTAGTAGGGGTAACCTTAACTCTCGCGTTAATAGCACTGGGGCTCCCACCCAAGCACTGACCAAAACCTGCCCCTATGGTTTCATTGTGATTCCAGGTAGTTCTACCTACGGCACTAGTGATTTTTGTGTGATGAAGTATGAAGCCAAAGCCGATGACAATGACGATGGCATTGGTGATACCAATCGAAATACTGGTTACAATACTTGGCCAGCTAACACTTACCCAATATCCGCTACCAGAAAACTAGTTTCCACGCCACAAGGCTATCCAGTGGCTTATATATCCCAAACTACCGCTACAACCGCTGCCTCTAGCTACACTAATGGTTGCGCCACTGGCTGTCACCTCATCACCGAAGCTGAATGGATGACCATTGCCCAAAACGTCTTATCCAACCCAGTTAACTGGAGCACCAACACAGTTGGCTCTGGCTACATCTATTTCGGTCATAGCGACAACATCCCAGCTACCGCCATAGAGGCTAGCTCTAACGACCATGACGACTACATCAATACCGATAACACAGCTGGTAGCAACCAAAAGCGCACACTGACCCTCACCAACGGTGAAGTTATCTGGGACTTAGCGGGTAACATCTGCGAGTGGACCTCCGGCCAGACGACTGGCGGGCAACCTGGTGTTAGCGGTGAAACTAGCTTTGTATGGAAAGAGTGGACAGCCGTCAATGCGCCCGGCGCCTTAACCGTTAGCCCCTTCCCTAGCGACATCGAACTTAGCGGAGCTGGCGCTTGGAGTGTAGCTTACGGTGTAGGTAGACTGCTTAGTAACGCCAGCGACTCGGTTTTTCGTGGTTTATATCGCGGAGGCTACTGGGCTAATGGCAGTAGCGCCGGGGTTTTGGCACTTTACTTAAACCTCACCCCAGCAACTGCGTATTACACCCTTGGATTTCGCGTCGCTCAGTAATCCCTCTTTGAATAATAATATGTGCTAAAATTAGATTATGATAGTAGCAGTAGACACAGGCGGAACAAAAACACTAGTTACCAGCTTTGGTAAAGATGGCAAAATGCAAAAAAAAATCAAATTTGCCACGCCAAGCAATCCAAAAGAGTATATTGAAACCCTAAAAGAGACTTTATTAGAACAGTTTGAGGGACAAAAAGTTGAAGCGATTGTCATAGCCAGTCCTGGCATCATTAACGATGGTGTAGTCATTTGGGGCGGCGGCAATCTAAGTTGGAAAAATCTTGATATTAAATCCGAAATCCAAGGACTACTCGGCAAGGCACCAGTTTTTGTTGAAAACGACGCTAATCTAGCCGGCCTCGGCGAAACTAGACTACTCAAGAAAATCCCCCCTCAGTCACTGTATGTCACTATTAGCACTGGCATTGGAACAGGTATTATTACCGATGGTCACATTAATCAGGCATTGCGAAATAGTGAGGCCGGGCACGCCCTGATTGAATACGACGGAACCGTCCGAGAGTGGGAAAGCTTCGCTTCTGGCAAGGCTATCTACAACACTTACGGAAAATACGCTCGCGACATCACCAATAAAAGGACCTGGCGACAAATCGCCGATCGAATTAGCCGAGGTTTTTTGGCAGTTATACCGATCCTACAGCCAGATATCATAATTATCGGTGGCAGTATCGGCACTTATTTCAAAAATTACGGTGAACAGTTGCAAAATCTACTAAAAGAAAAGCTACCGGCTAATATAAAATGTCCAAAATTTGTACAAGCTAAATATCCCGAACTAGCTGTAATTTACGGATGCTATTACTATGCGATTGACAACATCGGTCATAAAAAGTCTTAAAAAAGATTACCCTGAATTTAAATTCGAACTCAGCGACGATTATCTTTGGTCGCACAATGACAAAACTATTTATTACTCTGATAATGATGAAGAAATCAGCCTACTATTTCACGAGTTAGCCCATGCGGTGCTAGGCCATTTTGATTATAGAAAAGATGTTGAATTACTAAAAATGGAGGCCAATGCTTGGGATAAGGCTGTAGAACTAGCTAAAAAATACGATATCAAGATTGATAACACCCTTGTCGATTCGGCACTAGATACTTATCGAGATTGGCTTCATGCCAGAAGTATGTGCAAAAAATGTCAGGCAACTGGCTTACAGATAAAAAAGGATACCTATAAATGCCTCGTCTGCCATAGCAATTGGCGAGTTAACGAAGCCAGAACCTGTAGTTTGAGAAGATATGATTTAAATACAAAATAACCCCTAGAAATAAGGGGTTATTTTATTGGTTAGTAAATTAAGCCTCAACAGCTTTTTTACGTCGGCTGATTCTACCACCCTTAGCACCAGCTATACGAGCTAGTTCTGGGTTAGCAGCGAAACCGCCAGTGTGACCATTACGACCACCTTTAGCACCAATCTTTGCATAAAAGTCTGGATCACGTGCTAAATTTTTTTCTGCAGCCTTTTTGCCGCCTACTTTTGTTCCTGCCATGTCCTTTTTCTCCTCTTCGCCTTAAGAGCGAACTAAAAAGGATTTTCACGTCCATCTTCTCTTGAAAATAGCATGAAAACCCTCGTTTTAAATCACACATGAGATGTGTATGCTATATATATTATCATAGCTTACGCTTATTGTCAATATATGCATAATCGTTTTTTGTGTTATTGCTACTGTTGCATATATCCAGGTGATGCTATATTATATTTAAGCACCTGTTTGAATCCAAAAATAGATTCAAAGCAAAAACGACCGAATCTGCGAGATTGGTCGTTTTTTTGTTAACACTTATAGTTATGTGCTAGAATATGATTGTTACCAAAAATGATAAAAAACAAAAACAACATTATACTTATTAAAAAAATTGGGCTTGGACTAGTCATTTATTTACTATTGGTTTGCTCTTTAGCCTATATCCAACCTAAAAAAGTAGCCTTCTCTTATCAAGGACCGACCTGTACTCGCCAGATCACCGCCCTACCCGACTTACAAAAAAGCGACGGCGACACTAGTTTTGAAATTAGCTTTCAAGATCGGTTAAAAATCGGCAATTTTTCTATATTAGCCGCAAAAACTTGCTTTAACGCAAAAAAAGCTCCTTCCCAGGGGCAAGTTACAGTAAAAACGTCTCTCTATGGCAAAAATATAGCTTCCAAAAATTATCGTTTATCCATATCGGAAAAACCAGCCTTGACCCAATTAAGTAATATTTTGACTGAGCCAATCTCTACTATTCGCCCGATAAACCTTAGCCTCACGAAAAATGACGAGATTTTTGACTACAAGCTAGGCATAGACAACAAAGATACAGTCTGCGACACTCACAATACCTCGATAATTTGTAATATTGAGCCTCTAAAATTACTACAAGGCAAAGAATATAGCATTAAGTTAGTCCGTTATTTTAAAGGGCAAAAAGTCGACACAGTTGTCGAAAAGCCTATTAAAACGATTCAAGCCACCTCTTTGGTAAAATCATCGTTAACAAATAAGCAAGTTATTTATGATAAGCCTACAAGTTTTGAGCTCGAATTCGACAAAACTGTGGTTAAGGCTTTGGTTTCTTTAGAAAAAATCCAAAAAGACAGCGCTTCAAAGATTGATATTAAGTCTGAATACCTAGATAAAAAAATACTGATACAAATAGCAAAAGACTTAGATAGGGACTCCGAGTATAGGCTAAGTGTGAACAATCTTGAGGCTAACGATGGCAGTACTCTGTTAGAACCCCTGGCAATAAACTTCTCGACCTCTGGCGGTCCTAAAGTCGTTTCAATTAACGCTAGTAGTTCTGGTGAACCGCAGTCTAAAACGATGGTTATTACGTTTGATCAGCTAATAGTTGAAAGTCAATCGGTGGCGCCATTCGTTTCAGTAAGCGGCGTCACCGCCTCGGTTTCAAGAAATAAAAATCAGATATTCATCACCTATAATAACGCTCCCCTGTGTCAAAATATTAATGTCCAAGTAAAAGCCGGCCTTAAAAGCGACTACGACATAGAACAAAAATATTCATGGAGCTATAACACTCGAACCATTTGCCACACCTCCTCGGTAATTGGTTATTCTGTCGGTGGACGAGCAATTCTGGCTCACACCTTCGGCAGTGGCAGTAAAGTTATTCTGTATACTGGCAACATCCACGGCAGTGAAGTAAGCTCTAAGTATTTGATGGATGAGTGGACTAACGAGCTAGAAAGAAACTTCGACAATATTCCGAAAGATAGAAAAGTCGTTATAGTACCGACGATTAACCCTGACGGATTAGCTAGTCGCAGCCGCAATAACGGACACAATATCGATTTAAATCGTAATTTCGGCGCCTTTGACTGGCAGACTGACACCTATTCCGGATCTGGGCAACTAGTTGCTGGCGGAGGTGGGTCAGCCCCAATGTCAGAGCCAGAGGCAAAAGCTATTGCCAACCTAACAGTCAGCCTGATGCCTCGCCTGACAATGTCTTTCCATGCTGCCGCTGGATACACTATAGGTAACCAGGCTGGCGACTCGACTAACCTAGCAAATATTTATTCTAATTTAAGCGGTTATAGGAATATGACAGGGGTCAATGGCGCCTTCTCTTACCCTATAACCGGCACCTACGACGACTGGGCGCGTGATAGATATGGTCTGACTAACGTGTTAGTGGAGTTATCAAACAGCTACAACTCCGAATTTTATCGAAACAAATCAGCCCTTTGGGCCATGTTAAAATCTTAAGCCAAAGAAAAAACCATCCCGTGAAGGATGGCTTTTTCATAATTCGGCACCTTGCTAGTTTCCCGCTTTCGGCAGTATAATCGCCGCTACTGGGCTTGACTTCTGTGTTCGGAATGAGAACAGGTATTTCCCCAGCGCCATGGGCACCGACCCCGCACCTTTTGATAAACCTAGTTGTAACGACCCTAATCCTGTGGGTGTTCTTTCGATTTAACAGACTTCGCTCAACAAATTTGTGAGAAAAGGTGCTGGGTCGACGTCCTTAACAGACATGGAACCAAATTTTTAGGTTAATTTTTTCCTAAGATTGACTATAACTGATGATTATCACCAATTACTAGTTAAGTCTACTTGATTACCGAAGTTAAATAATTAACGTTGGTAATCAAGACATAAAAAGGCGATGGGACTGTTAGTACGCTTCGGCACACATGTTACCATGCTTACACCTTGCGCCTATTAAACTGATAGTCTTTCAGTGTCCTCATAGGGAAATCTTATCTTGAAGTTAGTTTCGCGCTTAATATGCTTTCAGCGCTTATCTATTCCAAACATAGCTACTCGACAATGCAGCAGGTGGCCACAATCGATACACCAGAGGTTTGTCCGCCCCGGTCCTCTCGTACTAGGGGTAGATCTCCTCAAATTTCCTAACGTCCGTACCGGATATAAACCGAACTGTCTCACGACGTTCTGAACCCAGCTCGCGTACCATTTTAATCGGCGAACAGCCGAACCCTTGGAAGGTACTCCCCCTCCAGGATATGATGAGCCGACATCGAGGTGCCAAACAGCGCCGTCTATGTGAACTATTGGGCGCTATAAGCCTGTTATCCCCAGGGTAACTTTTATCCGTTTGCGCTGTCGATCCCACGTTCATATGCATAAATGCATGTACAGCGGGTCACTTGCTCCTACTTTCGTATCTGCTTGGAATGTACTCCTCACAGTCAAGCTGGCTTATGCGCATACACTATCACTTCGATTTCCATACGAAGTTAGCCAACCTTTGAACGCCTCCGCTACTCTTTAGGAGGCAACCGCCCCAGTTAAACTACCCACCATACACGGTCCCATTACCAGATAATGGTAATGGTGAGATTAAGATCACAACAAGGGTGGTATTTCACATTGCGCCTCCACAAATACTAGCGTATCTGCTTCAAAGGCTCCCACCTATTCTACACATGTTGTAACCCGAATCAATGTAAAGCTGTAGTAAAGCTCCATGGGGTCTTCTCGTCCTGGTACGGACAGACGGCATCTTTACCGTCAATGCACTTTCACCGAGTCCTTCGCTGAGACAGTGTCCACATGATTACTCCATTCGTGCGGGTCTGAACTTACCAGACAAGGAATTTCGCTACCTTAGGACGGTTATAGTTACCGCCGCCGTTCACTGGGGCTTCAGTTCGCACCGTAAAGCACTCCCCTTAACCTTCCAGCACTGGGCAGGAGTCAGCCCCTATACATCTTCTTTCGAATTAGCAGAGACCTATGTTTTTGATAAACAGTTCCGTGGACTCTTTTGCTGCGGCCCCCGCATCATTAGATACGAAAGGTTCGCGTTAAAAGAATATTTTATTAAATAATCTATCATCTCAGTGAAAAATTGTGATTTAAAAAGGTTTTACATAACCATTAATCTAAATGGCTACGTACTCAATTATTCTAACCACCTATACACTAAGAATTAACGCGGCTCGCATCCATTGATGCGGGGGCGGACCTTATCCCGAAGTTACGGTCGCTGTATTGCCGAGTTCCTTAGCGAAGGTTCTCTCGTAAGCCTGAGTCTACTCGACTCGAGCACCTGTGTTGGTTTGCGGTACGGGCGGATATAATCACGCGTACATCTGCTTTTCTAGCCAGCGCCTTCGCCAAAATCGTCACTCCGAAGAATAACTCTCACTCCCTTCGCGTTCCCGCTAGGTTGGACGGATACATACCATGAATCCGCTTCGACTATCTCGCCGTGAACAGTGTACAAATCATAACCGGTTCAGGAATATTAACCTGATGTCCATCGCCTACGCTATGCGCCTCGGCTTAGGCCCGACTAACCCTGAGATGATTACCATGGCTCAGGAAACCTTGCTCTTACGGCCGAGGGGATTCTCACCCCTCTTATGGTTACTCATTCCAGCATTCTCACTTCCTAACGCTCCACAACACTTTCCAGTGCTGCTTCACCGCAGATAGGAACGCTCCTCTACCACGCCCGCCATAAGGCGGACATCCATGTCTTCGGTAATATACTTTAGCCCCGTTACATTTTCCACGCAAAATCTCTTGACTAGTGAGCTGTTACGCACTCTTTAAATGAATGGCTGCTTCTAAGCCAACATCCTAGCTGTTTAAGAAATTTCACTTTGTTTCCCACTGAGTATATATTTAGGGACCTTAGACGATGGTCTGGGCTGTTTCCCTTTCGAGCGTCGAGCTTAGCCCCGACGTTCTAACTGCCATGATTACACCAACGGTATTCGTAGTTTGTTAAGGATGGGTACCCTTGCGGGCCCCAGACCTTTACAGAGCTCTACCCCCGTTGACTACTACATGACGCTAGCCCTAAAGCTATTTCGAGGAGAACCAGCTATCTCCGAGTTCGATTGGCATTTCACCTCTAACCACAAGTCATCCGAGCACTTTGCTGCGTACGACGGTTCGGTCCTTCGCTACCTGTTACAGTAGTTTCAACCTGCTCATGGTTAGGTCACCCGGTTTCGGGTCTAATCCTACATACTAAATCGCCCTATTCAGGCTCGCTTTCACTGTGGCTCCGTCAACTGACTTAACCTTGCATGTAAAATTAACTCGCTGGATCGTTCTACAAAAAGCACGCCGTCACCCCTTGCGGGGCTCCGACACTTTGTAAGCACACAATTTCAGGATCTATTTCACTCCCCTCCCGGGGTTCTTTTCACCTTTCCCTCGCGGTACTAGTTCACTATCGATCGTATATTATATTTAGCCTTGGCAGGTGGTCCTGCCGGATTCAAACAAGGTTTCTCGTGCCCCGTCCTACTCGAGTAAAACACATATAAGGTCAACGTGGTTTTAACATACACGACTTTCACGTTCTTTGGTTAGCCATTCAAACTATTCCGCTAACCACGTAATTTTTTTACCTTACTAGCTATTTTCAGTTCGCTATCGCATATCAGATTACTAAAACAAGTTTAGTTCTCTGATATGGTCTTGTGTAATCTCACAACCCCTTGTCAGCATTCAGCTGAAACTTTATGCGCGTAACACAAGCAAGCTTATAACCGAAGCATTAGGCGTTTGCGATTAATCGCTATTGGCCATTAGCTATTAGCTATTAGCTGGCTTGTGCTACGCACAAGCTAAACAAGGTTTGGGCTATTCCAGTTTCGCTCGCCACTACTCCCAGAATCATTATTTATTCTCTTTTCCTCAACCTACTAAGATGTTTCAGTTCAGTTGGTTCCCGCCAAATTCCCTATGTATTCAGGAACAGGTAATACGACATAACTCGTATTGGGTTTCCCCATTCGGAAATTCCCGGATCAAAGCTTGTTGACAGCTCCCCGAGACTTATCGCAGTCTTCCACGTCCTTCATCGGTAATATACGTCAAGGCATCCATTGTGCGCTCTTGAGTACCTTTTTATGCATCGACTTAACTAGTAATTGGCAATAACCATTTATTGCTAATTACATAGCCGTCAATCTTAAAAATTTTTCAAAATCAACCTAATTGTTAAATTGCTTGCGACTCTCATCATCCGGCATTGCCGATTGATAAATATTGAGTTCGCATCTATATACACCCTCGGATGTACTTAATTCGAACTCAAGTCCCCCAATCGTATCATTTAGCCTCGCAGACGACAAGAGGTAGTTGTTGTTATTTTTGCAATAAAAACACCTCTTACGAAACGCTTTTTACTGCAAATCGCCAGAGGTTTGTGCGCCTAACGGCGGAAACATTCGCTTAACTAACGACTAATTATACTCGCCCACATCACTTTTTGCAAGAGGGATTTATTTTAATTTATCAAACTTGCGCCACGGTTTTCAATTTCATTATTATTAGAGTTATTTTTTATAGCCCAATCATCGCCATAGTTAATAGCCTGCTCTAATACCAAGTCGGTTGCAATCGCCTGTTGGTCTGGTGGGTAACCATATTGATTCAGTAATTTTTTAACCTCAACCTTTAGTCTAGCCTGTGCGTTAGTGCGAACCGTCCAGTCGATACTAATATTACTTCTCACACGCTTGACCAACATTTGTGCCAATTCTCTCAACTGAGTATCGCCCATTACCGCCATGGCGCTACCGTTTGCACGCAAAGCATCATAAAATGCCACTTCATCATCTTCTAAGCCAGTAACTTTGCCTTCATCTGTCGCCTGTTTCATCTGTCTGGCAATTTCTATCAGCTCCTCAATAACTTGCGCAGCTTCAATTGTTCCATTTTTATACTTTGCCAAGGCGTCGGCTAACATTTTTGAAAATGAATCGGACTTAATAACATTTTTGCTAAAATGAATCTTGATTTGATCATTTAGCAATTTTTTTAAGGCCTCAACCGCTAAGTTTTTACGCTTCATATCGCGAATCTCGGCAAAAAATTCTTCAGATAGTATCGGTAAATCCGGTTTTTCTAACCCAGCCGCTGCAAAAACATCTACCACACCAATCGGGGCTATTGCCTTATCGACAATCTGTTTTAATGCCATCTTATAATCTTGATTTGTCGGACCACCACCTTCGCCAGTTGATTTTAACTTATCAATTCTGGCTTTTATGGCCTGGAAAAATGCAACTTCTTGTCTAATTTCAACCGCTTCGCGTGACGGCATCGACAATGCAAATGCCCGGCTCAATTCCGCAACGTGCTGCTTGAATCTATCGGCCTCATCATCAACAGATAGAATAAATTCTTGCGCATCAAGAATTATTTGTAATTGCTCATGAGTATCAGCGTTAAAATAGCGTTTATAATCAAATCCATAGAACAGATCTTGAACAATTTCAAACTTAGTTTGCATAACAGCAATAGCTTCATTAATATCCATGACAGGCTTGCCATTACCGCCGCTTTGAGTATAAGTTGCTAATGCTTCGCGTAGCGCCACCGCCACACCCAGATAATCGACAATCAAACCGCCATCCTTACCAGGAAATACACGATTAACCCTAGCAATTGCTTGCATTAAGTTATGGCTTTTAAGCGGTTTATCAAGATACATTGTGTGCAGAGGCGGCACGTCGAACCCAGTCAGCCACATATCGCAGACAATCACTAATTTGAGGATATTGCGTTCGTCTTTAAATCGTTTTTCAACAGTTTTAAGATTAATCTTATTACGTATATGCTGTTGTAATTTCCATTCATCAGAAGCGCTCCCTGTGATAACGACCTTGATCATACCTTGATCGTCGTTGTCGCTATGCCAGTCTGGTCGGATTGATATAATTTCATCATACAAATCAGTAGCAATCTGGCGACTCATGGTTACTATCATTCCTTTACCATCTAGGACTTCTTGGCGTTTTTCAAAGTGATCAACAATGTCTTTGGCAACTAGTCTTAACCTGGAACTATTGCCGACAATCGCCTCTTTCTGAGCATATTCAGCCTTTAGTTGGCCTTGGCGCGATAGTTCTTCACCCTCTAATAAGTCGTCGACTTCTTGATCTAGCCATTTTTTAGTGGCCTCGTCCATGCCTAGATCTATCAAACGGCTCTCATAATAAATTGGCACGGTTGCTTTGTCCTCGACAGCTCGCTGAACATCATAAATATCGATATAACTTCCAAAAACTGCTGGCGTACTACGATCGACTAATTCAATTGGCGTACCAGTAAATCCTATGTAACTAGCATTTGGTAAAGCATCACGTAAATATTTTGCATTACCATAGACTGTCTTGGCTTCACCTTGCTCTTCATCAATTCGCACCCTAGCCTTAAAGCCATACTGACTTCGATGTGCCTCATCGGCGATAACGATAATATTGTTTCGTTCACTTAGTGTTGGGTAATCATCTTCGGTATCCTCTGTAGAGAATTTTTGAATAGTTGTAAAGACAACTCCGCCAGCCTCGCGGTTCAATAATTCACGCAGATGTTTACGGCTAGTCGCTTGGACTGGAGTTTGGCGCAATAAATCCCGACCTGATACAAAAGTTCCGAATAATTGATCGTCTAAATCGTTTCGATCCGTAATAACAACAATTGTTGGAGATTTTAATTTAACATCAGAAATTAATTTTCCAGCATAAAATAACATGCTTAGTGATTTACCAGATCCTTGCGTATGCCAAACCACACCTGCGCGATGATCGCCGTTCGACGCCGTAATTGTGCTGTTGATTGCCTTGTTTACAGCCCAATATTGATGGTAGGCTGCAACTTTTTTAATAAATTTTTGTTCGTCTTTTCGGTCTTTTTCAAAAACAATAAAATTGCGAATAATATCGATCAAGACAGTTTTGTTGAATAATCCGCGCAACATAACATCCAGCATCGGCACATTACCAGATTCAACTTCACCGTCAATGGTTTTCCAAGTCATAAAACGCTCAAATGGCGACGTCATGGTACCAACACGAGCGTCCAGCCCATCACTAATAACGCAAAGTTCATTAAATCTAAATAAGTCACTAATCTGATTTCTGTATGTTTGAATTTGATGAAAGGCTTTTAATACATCGGCCTTGGTATCACTGGCGTTTTTGAGCTCAATAACGACCAAAGGCAGGCCGTTCACAAATAAAACTATGTCCGGACGACGATTAATGCCGTTTTGAATAATAGTCATTTGATTAACGGCAACAAGTTCGTTATTTTCAGGATTGGAAAAATCAAACAAAATAACTTGTTTTGGCCGAATGTCACCATTTTGATCGCGATATTCAATACTTACACCGTCGGTTAGTAAATTGTGAAAGTTTTTGTTATCAATTAAATGATCAGGTGAACTGGTTTGTATAACTTTTTTAATAACTTCGTTTAGGCTATTTTCGGATAATCCAGGATTTAGTTTATTAATAACATCTTCAAGATAGCCACGCAACACAACTTCGTCATACTGACGCAAACCACTACCATCCGGACCGATTTCTGGGCCATTCAAAATAATCCAACCTTGGTCTTGTAAAATATTTAATGCATCTTGTTCGATTTTATCTTCTGTCATTTACACTTCATTATACCCCAATGCGATTAAAACGAATATTTACATGCTATAATCATATGCATTATGAGTTCAGGTCATTATAAGCTTTTTATCGACGAGACCGGTCACCCGCACAAGAACCACAAGTCTAAATACTTTGCATTAGTTGGAGTTGTAATTGAAGATGAGCACCAACAAGAATTGAAGATCAAGGCCGATCAACTGAAATTTAAATATTGGGATTCAACCAAGATAGTGTTCCACTCAGAAGAAGTTGGGCGCAAAGCGGGTGATTTTAAGAAATTCGCACTAGACACGAAATTAGGAGAAAAGTTTGAAAAACAACTAATCAGCCTGCTATATTCATGTCCGATTATGATCACTTCAGCCGTAATTGATAAAGAAAAAGCTTATAAAATTGGATGGAACGAGGAAACAATTATATCCAAGGCCAGCGAAGCTTTAATACTAGACTTTATGTCATTTTTATACGGAAAAGACGTTCGCGGAAGAATTGTATATGAGGCTTCGAATACGCCAAGAGATATTATTTATTTATCTGCGTATCACCGCTATTTAAATCCTCATTGGACTGCAAAGCATAAAGAATTTGACGACGTCAGAGAAAAACTCACTTCTATTACATTCGCAAATAAATTAAACCATGATACAGAGATGCAATTAGCCGACCTATTTAGCTACGCAGCCATTTGTAAATTCAAACAATCTAATGGACATAGCTACCCAGCAAATTCATATGAAGAAAAGATAATTAAAGTGCTTAATAACAAGTTATTATCGACTCCGCCCGGTATTTCAAAACCAAACAAGATTAAGTATTACTCGAAAATAAAAGGTCTCAGCTTGTTACCAACACAAAATCCGAAAAACAAATCTGAACAGAAAAAGACCGCTTGAGCCACCAGGGTCTCCTACGGTCTTTTGTAGAGTTAATATTAGCAATAACGGCCGAAAAAGTCAATAACTTTTATCGCAACCATTTGAAATAGCCCAGCCTTGGTCTTGTAAAATATTCAGTGCGTCTTGTTCGATTTTATCTTCTGTCATTTAAAGTACTCATTGAATTTTGAGTCGACTCCTGCATCTAGTCTACCAGCAATCGCTTCATAAATCTGTTTATAGAACTGCTTCACGTCGCAATCATTCGCTATCGAATATATTTGATCGTTGGTTATTGCCGTCATTATTAGTTCCTCCAACTCTTTTATCCGAAGAAAGGGCAATAATGGAGCTAGCTCACTAATCCCATTATGAGTCTGCTCGAACGATCCACTAGTCATTAGCATCTGTAAAAAAGGGGCAATATTATCATCATAAGTATCCACAATCTCCTTAGCCCGACTGTCAATCACTACAAGCTTTAAATTATCACTCCCGCCAAGCTGCACTACCCAGTCTTCATTGAGATTTTGCCAACTATCGGTCATACTAAAATCTTTAATACCTAGCTCTTCTTTTATCTTATCGACCAGATAATCATCAATAAACGCACCTATGAAATACTTCGACGCCTCATCAAATTCGGAGATTGTCTTCACTCCCGGCCTGTGTTCAAACGCTCGTCTTAAAAGATCGTCTTTCGTGAGGAAAACTAAATATTCATCTCCTAATTCTTCTAATAATTCATCAATAATACACACTATGCATGCATCTTTGAAACCTTTGTCTCCCGCTTTATCATTTTGTGAAAACGGCGGGTGTTTGTCCATTGACCATTTGTAAATTTTCGTGAATGCGCTAGCCTGATCCTTCAAGGCTCGAACTTCGAAGTTTGAGACTTCACTATCCAGGAGCTGACTAATAATCCTATCAATGTCAATATTGTTAATGTCATCTTGATTAAGCCCCAATATTTGAAAAAATGGATTCGATATGTGTGCCTCTTTCTTGCATTTCAATGAACGGCGTTTTTGGGCCGATATCTCATCAATTACGACGTTTGGGATTATGATTCTTGCATTATTAGCTTTAAGCTTATTTAATTCTTCTCTGTAGCCAAAAAACTGATTATGCCTTCCAGCATCACTCCTACATGAGTTAGTGTCAACTACAAGTACGACTTTTTCAGCCATCTAATTTGACCTTTCGATTCATTAATCGTGGAAGAAGAGAATCGCGAAGAGAAGTCAGTGTTTGAATTTCTTGTACATTTTCCTCAATATTTATCGTTATTTGATTAAATATTTTAGCCATTTTTACCAATTCAATATCATTAGGCAAAGGAAACTTATAATTTTCTATCATCCCTTTTGTAATAAATTTAATTACTGAACCACGCGAACCCCCCGTTATTTCGGGCAACTTCAATTTCATTAAGAAATATAGAACGCCCAATAGCTCTTCGCGTTCAGGAATTAACACGTACGTCCTTTGGTAGGCTTCGAATTTTCCGCGATATAATTTTAGATTAAATTCTCCGTTACCGGCCAAAAGAAGTGCATGACCATCAAACGAATAATCTGGAGCTTTTAAAATTGACTGTGAACAAGTAAAAAACGGATAATCACCATCGGCAGAACTATAGTTGGCATCTTTTTTGCCAGTTTTAATTGGAAAGAACTCTCCAAGCTCTCGCCTTTCCCACCCCTCCGCCTTAGGATTATCAATAAAGTAATGCCGAAAGAGCGCTTGGCCGATTTGCTCGAGAGTTTTATTCATTTTGCGATTCAGCTCAATTTTCTCATCAAGCGGATCCATCTGATTTAAAATCTTTTCTCGTTCTATTCTATTCGGCCAATATATTTTCAATTTAAATAAATTTTCCTTGCTAAGCTTTAGCTGAACTGCTCCAGTTACATATGGTCTTACGTCTGAAGCCTCAAGAGCTAAGGCTAGGTATCTGGTATCAATATCGTCTTGACCGCACAAAACATGGGCATGATTACTAACCCAAAATTTTCCACTAATTCTTTGTATCATGGGGCTAACACCATTTAAGCCATGGACAGTTCCATCTTCAGCAACTAACACATAGTAACCATTGAACTTGTACTGGTTAATTGAATCCATAGGACCAGTCGCGCCATAATACAAATAGCCACCTAGCATCTCAGAGCGCTGGCGACTATTTAAGGGAGACCGCAAATTATTGTGGCATATTATTTCGCCGTTTCCTATAACATCACCGAGGGAAACAGTCTGAGTCATTTTTGCCTTACCTCAATTTCATTTTTTTCTACGAATTCATCAATAGACGCCATTCTATAAAACACTCCAATGACGCGCGCAATCTTAATCTGGAGTGGTAAATAATAATATTCGTTATCCTTTTCTTTTTCGTGATATTTAACTCGTGGTAGTGGCACAAAATACCTACCACCATCTAATGAAATAAAGTTCTCGACATAAACTATCACTCCACCTACTTTAATGTGTATAACCGTAGTTGCCTTTGATGGGTCAGGCAATGGGTATTTCATCCAAGATTCGGTTTTACTGTAGTCCCATTTTGACTCAAATTTAGTCTCTTCAATTGTAAATTCCGGATGTTTTTTGTGTCTCCATAAAGAATGAAAACCATTTAAATCGAGAGTTATTTTCTCCCATTTTTCAGGATTATTCAAATACCAATCTACTCGCCATCTTGGATTAATATACATTAAAGTCGTTAAAAAGACTCCAGCCAGCCCCGATAAACCAAGAATGATACTAAATACGTCTATCATTCTTCGTCCTCGTCTTCAGATATGTTATCTTCAGGTAGTCGAATATTATCGAGCGTGAGACTCTTAATCTTTATCTTTGTATCGTCACTATTTGGCATCAATGAATGCCCCCGATATACAACCCAACTAAAAGCAAAAACAATAAAATTCCAGCGATAAACAGTACGAGGTTGATAAAATTAATAATTTTTGTTGTATTAACGTATTTCGCCCTTTCCATGCCTTCACTCAATGGGGTACTTGATGATTTTTTATAATTCTTTGTGATTATTTTTTGTACATCAACAATCATCCCTCGTGTAAAGAAATAACCAAAAATAACAAAAACGACAACTCCCGCAAAACATCCAAAAGTAACAAAAGAAAGCCAGCCGTATGGTTGAAATATTTTGTCATTCAATGCAACTAATGCAGCTAAAGCTCCGATCGAAAACGTCATTAAGGCACGGTCTATCTCTAGGGTAACCTGAGTCAAAACATCCTGATTCCGCAAATAACTTGAGCGATAATCTATCGTCCGTTCGTTAATAGCAGTCTTCGTCACCCACCCAATAGCTTCCAAAATTTCCTTTATCCAACTCATCTTTCGCCCGTCATAATGATTCTTTTATTTTCTCTAGATTCTCTTTAATTTTCGCTTCTAGCTCGTGAGATTTTTCGAACTGTTCGTTCAATTCAGTTGCTAGGCGTTTCATTTTTTCAGCGAATTCTTCGTCATCTTCTTCGACTTCTTCGCTACCAACATAACGACCAGGCGTCAAGACAAAATCATTTTCGCGAATCTCATCAATTTTTGATGCTTTGCAAAAGCCTGCAATATCTTCGTACTTGTCGTCACGACTCTTCCATTCGTGATAAGCATCAGTGACCTTTTTAATATCTTCATCTGTTAATTCGCGGTTTTTGCGATTTATCATCTTGCCAAGATTACGCCCATCGATAAACAAAACTTCATCGCTACGATTAGCTCGATCACGACTAATAAACCACAGGCAACAAGGGATTGCCACATTAAAAAATAGTTGGCTAGGCAACGCCACAATACAGTCAACCAAACCAGCTTCGACAATTTTCTTACGAATCTCGCCCTCTCCACTGCTTTGACTGCTCATACTACCATTAGCTAAAACAAATCCAGCGACACCATTTGGTGCCAAGTGATAAATCATGTGCTGAATCCAACCAAAGTTAGCGTTACCACGTGGCGGAACGCCAAACTTCCAACGCGGATCGTCTTGCAACGACTCAACTCCCCAGTCGCTGATATTAAATGGAGGATTCGCCAAAATGTAATCAGCTTTTAGGTCCTTGTGCTTGTCGCTATGGAAAGAGTCGCCCTGTCGAATATCGGCGTCAATACCACGAATCGCCATATTCATTTTGGCTAAACGCCAAGTCGTATGATTTAATTCTTGACCATAAACAGCAATATCACCAAGCTTTCCCTGATGAGCTTCAATAAATTTTTCACTCTGAACAAACATACCGCCACTGCCACAAGCTGGATCGTAAATTCTACCTTTGTATGGCTGAATCATTTCGACTAATAATCGAACGATTGAGTATGGTGTAAAGAATTCACCACCGTGCTTACCTTCGGAATCGGCAAATTGACCCATAAAATATTCGTAGACACGACCGAGTAAATCTTTGGAATTATCGCTTTTGAATGCAACGTTAGTAAATAAATCAATGAGTTCACCCAAGCGGCGTTTATCTAAGGCTTCTCTGGCATAATCTTTTGGTAAAACACCTTTTAGCGATGCGTTATCACGCTCAATTGAGTCCATAGCGTTGTCAATCAAAACTCCGATATTAGACTGCTTTGAGTTTTCAGCTAAATAATCCCAACGAGCCTCTCTTGGAACCCAAAAAATATTATCAGCCATATAATAATCTCGATCTTCAGGGTTAAAATTGTCAGCAATTGCTTTTTCGCGTTGCTTTTCAAAAGCATCAGAAATATATTTTAAAAATATTAATCCCAATACTACATATTTATAATCCGATGGCGCAAGATTGCCTCTTAATTTGTCGGCTGCTTGCCAAAGTGTCGACTCAATTTTGTGTATGTCCAATTTTTGACTCCTTTATATACCATCTTACTCCACAAAAAGTATTTTTTAAACAAAATAACAGATTATATTTTCATGAAGTCATTTTTAGATACAGCTATATGGTCAAGAACATTAATTCCTAGTAATTTACCAGCTTCCTTTAGGCGTTTCGTTAAATCTATATCGGCTTGGCTGGGATTCGTATCTCCACTCGGATGATTATGCGCCACAATAATTGACGCGGCACGGTCAGTTATAGCATCGGCAAAGACTTCGCGCGGGTGAACTAAACTGGCGTTTAGCGTGCCAATAGTAATTGTGCGCTTTGCGATTAAACGGTTGGCACCGTCGAGCGTCATACAAACAAAATATTCTTGTTTTTTATCACGAATATCAGATAGTTGCGCCGCAGCTTTTTCGGGGGAATCTATAATCGGACGCTCATCATCAATCAAATAGCGCCGAGATAATTCGAAAGCAGACAAGATTTCTGTAATACGTGCCGGGCCAAGACCGTTTACATTTTTTAATTGTTCATAAGTAATATTCGCGCCGTATTCTTGGAATAATTTCAAAGTATCTTTGGCAATTTTGCTGACATCAACCTGTTTATTTCCGCTACCAATCAAGGCCTGTAAAAGCTCAAAATCCGACAAAGCCCCTGAGCCTTTGGCTTGCAACTTTTCTCTCGGCCTATCTTGCTTTGAAATATCCCGTATCTTTTTCATACCCCACCTCATTTGACTTAGTATTTTTGATGTAATATAATAAACTCATCACCATGACCAGGGATGCCTAAGGTTTCGACCGACCGCTAGTCCTGGTCTTTTTTGTTGCTTTATATTCTAGAGAAGATCTTGAATTATCAATTCTCTTTATATATAAATCATATCTTCTTAATAAGCCTGAATAGTGTTTATTGGGGGTTAATATTAGTAATAATTTATTTTTTTCTATTAAATATTTAACTAAACAGGCGAAGTCGCCGTCACCGCTCACAATAACCGCCTTGTTGTATTTCTTGTATTGGATTGCCGCCGAATGCAATACGAGCTCGGCATCAACATTACCCTTGCGAGTCTCTTCACCGTTTTCAAAATACCTAACCGTTGGTTTAAATATCAGTGTGTAACCTTGTTTTTCAAAAGTATCATATAGTTTCTTGTTTTTATCGATCATTCCTATAAATAGAAAAGCTTTGTCGACATTGTATTTATTTTTTAGATACAACCGAAACTTTGCATAATCGATAGTCCAACCTTCCGATTTAATACCGAGGTAGAGATTATTACTATCTATAAAAGCATAGTTAGGCTTATTTTTCATAAGTATATTATAAGCTAATTTTAAGAAAATTAATAATAAAAAATAAATATGGGGTTTTGAATGATGTATTATATTGTCATAAGTGATGATTTAAGCTAGAATAGTTGGAGTTCAAGGTCTTGGGGCGTTAGCTCAGTTGGCTAGAGCACCTGCTTTGCAAGCAGGGGGTCCGGGGTTCGAGTCCCCGACGCTCCACCATACGGGGTAGAATGGGCGAAAGTCCAAACTACTCCACCAAGAACTTTTTATAAAATAATCCACAAATGTGGGCGATTAGCTCAGCTGGTTAGAGCGCGTCACTGATAATGACGAGGTCGGAGGTTCAAGTCCCTCATCGCCCACCAATTGTGGGTTATTTTTATTTAAAAACAAAAAACCCCCAGCTTTCGCCAGAGATTCTCTGTATTTTAACAATTTAGTTGTGCATCTCATCGTAGTCGATATTAAGGTTTTTTGTTGAACTTAGTCTTGTCCCTTACGGGACGGGTGTTGTTATTTAAGCTCAATATAACAACAAGACCGACCTAGCTTCAGTGTGTCTCGCTAAAGCGATACACAGGTTATAGAGTTTGGGAAATGGTAGTTGGGAAATTAATCCCTATTTCCGATTTCCTAATCCCTAATCTCCATGTCTCACCTCGGTGAGACACACTGGCATAACACTCCCTAGAAAGGAGGTAATCCATCCGCACCTTCCGGTACGGATACCTTGTTACGACTTAACCCCAATCATCCCCCCCACCTTAGGCCGACGAATCGGACTTCGGGTGTTGGTGACTCTCATGGTTTGACGGGCGGTGTGTACAAGACCCGGGAACGTATTCACCGCAGCTTGCTGATCTGCGATTACTAGCGATTCCGACTTCATGCAGGCGAGTTTCAGCCTACAATCCGAACTGGGACTGGTTTTGATGCGATTTGCTCCATCTCGCGACTTAGCTACGCATTGTACCAGCCATTGTAGCGCGTTTCTGGCCCAGGACGTAAGGGAAATACTGACCAGACGTCGTCCCCTCCTTCCTCCCCGTTACCGAGGCAGTTTGAACAGAAAAATACAACTGTCCACAAGGGTTGCGCTCGTTGATGGACTTAACCAAACATCTCACGACACGAGCTGACGACGGCCATGCATCACCTGTCACCGATCCAACTAAATGAAATTCTTCTTTCGAAGAATGGTTATCGGGATGTCAAGCCCTGGTAAGGTTCTTCGTTTATCATCGAATTAAAGAACACGCTCCACCGCTTGTGCGGGTCCCCGTCAATTCCTTTATGTTTTAATCTTGCGATCGTACTACACAGGCGGGATACTTAACGCGTTAGCTTCGCTACTGAAGGGGTCGATACCTCCAACAGCTAGTATCCATCGTTTACGGCGTGGACTACCGGGGTATCTAATCCCGTTCGCTCCCCACGCTTTCGTGCCTTAGTGTCAGAAATAGCCCAGTAACCTGCCTACGCCATTGGTGTTCCTTCTAATATCTACGGATTTCACTCCTACACTAGAAATTCCAGTTACCTCTGCTACTCTCGAGTTTGCCAGTTTGAATAATAGTCTGTATGGTTGAGCCACCAGATTTCACTATTCACTTAACAAACCACCTACGCAACTCTTTACGCCCAGTCACTCCGAATAATGCTTGCACCCTACGTATGACCGCGGCTGCTGGCACGTAGTTAGCCGGTGCTTATTCATAAGTTACCGTCATATTCTTCACTTATAAAAGCAGTTTACGACCCGAAGGCCTTCATCCTGCACGCGGCGTTGCTCCATCAGGGTTTCCCCCATTGTGGAATATTCCTCACTGCTGCCTCCCGTAGGAGTCTGGACCGTGTCTCAGTTCCAGTCTGACTGATCATCCTCTCAAACCAGTTAACGATCGTCGACTTGGTGAGCCATTACCTCACCAACTATCTAATCGTACGCAGGCCATTCCCAAAGCGGATAAATCCTTTAATCCGAAGACCATATGCGGTATTAGCCACCCTTTCGGGCGGTTATCCCTCACTTTGGGGTATGTTCCCACGCGTTACTCAGCCGTCCGCCGCTCGTCGGCACCCGAAGGCCCGTTACCGCTCGACTTGCATGTGTTAGGCACGCCGCCAGCATTCATCCTGAGCCAGGATCAAACTCTCCATAAAAATTGTTTCAAAAACAATCAAATTAAAACTCAATATAAACTGACGATGATTTGCACAACTAAATTGTTAAGGTTCTTTTTATCTGTTTTACAACTCCACGTTGTGTACGTCCAAAATTTTGGGCGCCAGACTGCCAACTATCATATCTCATTTACTATGTGGTAGTCAAGAGGTATTTTTGAGATTTTTATAAACTTGCTAAATAAACGACCAAGCCAATTAAAATACCGAGAAGACCGCCAAGAAAAACTTCTAATGGCGAGTGGCCTTTGGCAACTTTTGGTAAATCTATGGTAGTAATTTTATGGTGTTTAATCATTTTGTGAATTGCCGCACCTTGTTCACCAGACGATCGCCTAACTTTCATGGCATCATACATTACAATAATCGCAAACAATGACGCTAAGCCAAATATACTGGATCCGAACCCTTCTTTTAGGCCGATAATAGTCGCCATAGCAACCGTCGTTGCGCTATGCCCGCTGGGCATGCCACCAGACATAAATAGATTGGAGCGCAGGTTATACCTTTCTTGTTTAGAAGTGTTAACGATGAATTTTATCGCATGAGAGCCAAGCCACGCAAACAATATTGTTAATATGTATGGTGAAATTGGCTCAAAATCCATAACTACTTCCCTTCTTCTTTAACTTCAGACTCTTCTTGCTCGGGCATGATACCTAGTGAGGCAACCTTGTCCCCGTCGTTCAGGCGCATAATCCTGACACCTTGAGTTGCGCGGCCCAGGACTGGAATATCCTTCAAACCAACTCGAATCGCCTGGCCTTCTGTCGAAATAATCAGTATTTCACTAGCGTCACTTTCTAATGTCTGAACTGTAACAATTTTTCCCGTTTTAGTACTGGTAATCGCAGCCTTAATACCAACGCCACCCCTACGATGTGATGGGAAGTTTACGACCTTCGTCGCCTTGCCGTAGCCGTTCTCGCTGACAACTAGCAAGTTGAGCTTGTCATTACGGACAACATCCATGCCAACCACCTGATCATTAGGGCGTAACCTAATGCCCCTAACACCTCTAGCCGAACGCCCCATTGGACGGACATCTTTTTCGTTAAATCGAATTGCTTGTCCACCTGATGTAGAAATTATAACATCATTCTCGTCGGTAGTTTTCTGAATCCAACGAAGTTCGTCACCATCGTCAAGCTTTATAGCGATTAGGCCGTTGTTACGAATATTGGCGTAGTTTTCTAGTAAAGTTTTCTTGATAGTACCTCTAGTAGTCGCCATGAATAAATATCCATCGCCCTTTTCGTCTTTTTCAAGTTTGATAATTGAAGTTATTTTTTCTTCTGGTTGAAGTTGTAGTAAGTTGACCGCAGCTACTCCCTTAGTTGCCAAACTGGCAGCTGGTACTTCATAGGCCTTTAGCCTAAAGACGCGGCCCTTGTTAGTAAAGAACAGTAAGTGGTCGTGAGTACTAGCTGGAACAAGTTGACAGATTACATCTTCGGCTTTCGTAGACATGCCACGCTTGCCCTTGCCGCCGCGATTTTGCCTCCTGTATTCACTTAGGAGCGTGCGCTTAATGTAGTTTTCAGCCGTCAAAAGAATCACGCTGTCCTCTTCTGGTATTAGTTCTTCGTCACTGAATTTACCTAATTCATGATTAATAATCTGGCTACGCCTTTTATCACCGTGCTTCTCTTTCATTTCAAGAAGCTCTTCCTTAATTATCTTGTGAATCTCTTTTTCGTCAGCCAAAATTGCTTCGAATTTCTTAATCATAGCTAGTAATTCGTTGAGCTCATCTTCGATAGCCTGGCGCTCAAGTCCAGTAAGTCGGCGAAGCTGCATCGCCAAGATGGATTTAGCTTGAATAACTGATAGCTTAAAGTTTTTAATCAGCGCAGCTTCAGCCTCTTCAGTGGTCTGGCTGCCACGAATAATTTTAATAACTTCATCGATATGATCTAATGCGATTTTGTAACCTTCTAAAATATGCGCTCGCTCTTGAGCTTTTCGCAGTTCGAACTCAGTTCGACGCCTGACTACATTTTTACGATGTTTCAAGAACTCGGTTAATATTTCTTCAAGGCCTAAAGTGCGCGGCTGGATGCCGTCAACTAGGGCTAGCATATTGTAGTGGAAGCTAGATTGTAGCGGAGTTAATTTATAAAGCTGGTTTAGAACCTTCTTTGGATAAGCATCCTTTTTTAGCTCAATAACTATACGGACCGAGCCACGCGCACTTTCATCACGAAGGTCGCTAATCGTCGTTATTTTCTTTTCCTTAACTAAATCAGCAATCTTCTCTATAAGTGTAGCTTTATTTACAGCATAAGGAATTTCCGTAACAATAATTTGGCTTCTTCCCCTCTTGGTTTCTTCAATGTTCGCGACAGAACGAATCACGACGCTACCACGCCCAGTTTGATAAGCCTGCTTCATTGGAGCGCCACCATAAACAACTGCTCCAGTTGGGAAATCGGGACCTTTGACGAACTTGAGTAAGTCTTCTAGAGTTGCTTCTGGATTATCAATTAAATATACCGAGGCGTCGACTAGTTCACCCAGATTGTGCGGAGGAATACTAGTAGCCATACCAACGGCGATACCAATTTGACCATTTAGTAATATATTAGGAATCTTTGAAGGTAGGACAACTGGCTCACTCTCTGAGCCGTCATAGTTATCCCTAAAATCAACCGTATCCTTATCTAGGTCGGTCAACATTTCATAGCCAGCTTTGTCTAGTCGAGCTTCGGTATACCTTGATGCAGCAGCAGGATCACCGTCCATCGAGCCGAAGTTACCTTGACCGTTAACGAGCGTATAACGCATATTCCAGTTCTGAGCCAGGCGAACCATTGCATCATAAATTGCCGTATCACCATGAGGGTGATATTTACCCATTACATCACCAACGATACGAGCCGATTTACTAAATTTACTACCAGGCCTCAAACCTTGTTCACTCATTGAATAAAGAATACGCCTATGAACTGGCTTTAAGCCGTCACGAACATCCGGCAAAGCACGATCGACAATAACACTCATTGAATAACGAAGAAAACTATCCTCCATAGTGTCTTCAACTGTTTGTTTTTCTACAACACGTGAGTGTGTAATCTCTAGTTCCGGCTCTTCAAATTCATTTGTTGTTGTAATTTTTTCGTCATTCATAGCTAGACATCCAACTCCTCAAGATTAAGTGTTTTGGCTCGAGTTTGTATAAAATTCTTTCTCAACTCGACTTGGTCGCCCATCAGTTTTGTAAAAATTGCATCAGCAGCTTCGGCGTCAGCAATGTTTACTTGAATTAGAACTCGATTTTCGGGCTTCATAGTCGTCTCCCACAGCTGGTCAGCATCCATCTCACCGAGACCCTTGTATCGTTGCAGTAGAGTTACGCCGGCTTGTTTTACCCTATCGTCACTCTCGTCTACCTTGACGCCTTTTTTCTGTCTTTCGGCAATTAAATCGTCTAATATTTTGTCTCTTTCTTCGTCACTATAGGCATAGTATTTCTTAGTGCCAACCCTAATCAAAAATAGTGGTGGTTTAGCTAAATATATATGTCCTTTTTCAATCACTTCGCGCATATAACGGAAAAAGAAAGTAAGTAACAGCGTGGCGATATGGCTACCGTCGACATCAGCATCAGTCATAATAATAATTCGATCATATCTAAGGCCCGTAATATCAAACTGATCGCCGATACCAACACCCATACCCTTAATAAGGCTAACGATTTCATTATTACCCAACATCCTGTCTAGTCGCGCACGTTCTACATTTAGAACCTTACCTCGAAGCGGTAAGATAGCCTGAGTTCTACTGTCACGACCTGACTTGGCTGAACCACCGGCCGAATCACCCTCTACTATATATAGTTCACATTCATCTGGGTTCTTACTAGAACAGTCAGCCAGCTTACCAGGTAAACTCAATCCGTCCAATACACCCTTACGGATAACATTATCCCTAGCAGCCCTAGCGGCTTTACGAGCCCTAGCAGCCAATAGAGCCTTGCCCACTATAGCCTTAGCTGAAGCTGGGTTCTCTTCTAGATAATATGAGAAATACTCGTTCATAACCTGTTCGACATATCGACGAACTTCCGGGTTGCCGAGCTTATTCTTGGTCTGGCCCTCAAACTGTGGGTCTGGTAATTTAACTAAAATTACCGCAGTTAAGCCTTCGCGGATATCGTCACCATTCAAGTTATCTTCTTTTTCCTTCAGCAGCCCGCTCTTTCTGGCATAGTCATTAATAGCCCTAGTCAAAGCTGACCTAAAGCCAACTAAATGAGTTCCTCCATCGATGGTCAAAACATTGTTTGCGAAAGGCTTAACCATCTCGGCAAATGAATCATTATATTGAATTGCTATTTCAACCATAGAATCTTCAACTAATTTTTCGACGTAGAATATGTCGCCTATAGTTTCTTTGCCTACGTTTAGGTGCTTAACGTAACTTTGAATACCACCTTCGAAGTAAAAGGCTTGTCTTTCACCTGTCCTGTCATCGCGGACTTCAGTATAGACACCCTTGGTTAGATAAGCTTGATGACGTAAGTAATTAACCACCCACTTATAATCAAACTCTACAGTCTCTTTAAAGATTGTTGGATCGGGATAGAAAGTTATAGCCGTTCCCTGCGTCTTGTCTGATTTACCAGTAATTTCTAAAGGAGCTTTTGTAACACCTTTCTCAAATTCCATCCGATAAATTTTACCCTCCCGAGTAACTTCAGCTATTAATCTGCTAGAGAGCGCATTAACTACACTTGAACCAACGCCGTGAAGACCAGATGATACTTTATAGCCACCACCACCGAACTTACCACCAGCGTGCAGAATTGTTAAAGCGGTCTCGAGGGCGCTTTTACCAGTTTTTGGATGTTTATCAACCGGTATACCACGACCATCATCTTCTATGCGAACACCACCGTCATCTAGAATAGTAACGCAAACTTTAGCTGCAAAACCCGCTATGGCCTCATCGATTGAGTTATCGGCAATCTCTTTAATGAGGTGATGGACGCCCTCATAGCCGGTGCTACCGATATACATTCCTGGTCTTTTACGGACTGGGTCTAGTCCCTCAAGGACCTGTATTTGTGACCCGTCATAAGATTTGTCTATTTTTTGTTTAATCACACTATTAAGTCTCCCTCTCCTTCAAGCTCAGAATTTCTCGTGGCTATTTACAATACAACCATTATACCGAATAATTTATGTTCGCTCAAGCTATTGATTGAACATATTTATTATGCTAAAGTTTAACATAAGAGGTGCAAATTAAAAAATAAAAAAGATGTTCAAAAAGATAGTATCTAACTTACCATTTAGCCCAGCATTAATTGGGCAACTTAGCTTTTATGCAAAAAGGTTAAAAAGCGAAGAAGTAACTAGGCGCACAGCCTTAATGTTTGTAGTTTTGGCGATAATAGTTCAATCTGTGGCAGTTTTTCAACCACCAGAATCGGCTAATGCCTCAAGCGCCAATGACTTAGTCGTAGGTGGATTGCACGGTTCTCTGAATAACTTCATGGTGCCTTATGACGCCAACACTCGTCATCTAAAAGATATTATGAATTATGCCGGCATTACTCGAGCAGAGATACTAAACACCACATACACCACTTGGACCGTTAATAATACTAGATCCTGGGGGATGCTGCCGAGATTTAGCTACTCTCAAGGTGAGAGGCAGCACAATATCCCAGATGCTAGCGGAAAGATAGTCGCAACAGCTTATTCTAGACCATTGAGCTTATGGACTAGCTCCACCTCTAAGGTCTCAGGCTGGGTTGGAAAGTCGGCTAGACTTGGTTGGTTTGCAATTATGAACTCTTGCGGCAATCTGGTAAATATTAATTCAGTCCCACCACCACCTCCGCCACCACCAACGGTGACGATTGTGATGTGTGAATTCAACCCAACCCTAAGGGCCGACGATGCGAACTGCAAACCATGCCCAGGTAACGATTCACTCTGGATTAATGATCCAGCATGCATACCAAACATAAACAGAACAAAAACGGCCACTAACCTATCTCAAGCCTTTCGAGATGCCGGGGCAACCGTTGCAAAAGCTGGCGATAGAATAAGTTATACCATAGCTATAGAAAATACTGGCTTGAATTCAGAAAAAATAAAAATCGAAGATGATCTTTCTGATGTACTCGAATACTCAAAATTAATTGACAATGGTGGTGGTAGTTTAAATAAAGAGACAAGTGTACTATCATGGCCAGACATAACGCTGGAGCCAAAACAAAAACAAACCAGAACATTTGTCGTCGGCGTTCTAGATCCAATCCCAGCCACTCCTAAGGGGCTTAGTGATGCAACATCGTATGACTGCGTAATGTTAAATACTTTCGGCAACTCGACAAGCATAGCCATAAACTGTCCAACGCCTAAAATAGTTGAGCAAGTTGTCACAGAACTGCCAACAACCGGACCGACGGAAAATATGATCTTTGCAGGAGTCGCTTTAGGTGTAATTGCTTATTTCTACGCCAGGACAAAACAATTAAATAAAGAGGTGCGCTTAATTAGAAGAGACGCCGTTGCTGGAATGATATAAGAGGGGTGGTAATATGAGTGATTTAGAGAAAATATCGAACAAAAACGAAAGAGAAAAAATATCGGCCGAATTATCGCCCGAAAAAATTGAACAGTTAAATAAGAGTGCCGAAAAAGCCGAACAGCTCTCACCAAGAGACGCTGAGGCTCTTCAAGAAAAAAATAAACAAGAAGCCCTAGAAAAAGCTAAGTCGGCCGAAAAGAAGCGAGATAATAAGCCTGAAAAACAATTACACAGCTCCCGGCGATCAGCAATTAATAAAAAAGAACTGAATAGAAGCTATAAAAATACTATCAAACGGGCCCAGAGTGAAATGAAACCACCTGCCCGCGCCTTCAGTAAGTTTATTCATAACGACTTTGTCGAAAAAGCAAGTGATATTGCCGGAAGCACGATTGCTAGACCAAACTCCATGCTTTATGGTTCATTTTTTGCCTTTTTATTGACGTTAATCGTTTATGTTATGGCAAAAAATTTAGGTTATACCTTATCGGGATCAGAGACAATTTTGGCGTTTCTAATAGGTTGGCTGTTTGGAATAATAGTAGACTATCTTAAAGTTCTATTCACTGGTAAAAAATTCTAGCGCAATCTAATTGAAACGCTACCGTCGTTAGATTGACTTCTAACATTTAATTCATTTGGCTCATTGTTGGTTTTTGACTCTTTGGCCGCCTTTTCTTTTGTTATGATTGGCTTTTTTAACTGAGAGTTGCCCGAGGCTTGTTCTTTAGCGGCTTGCTTTATACTCTGTCTCTTTATTAGCCATTCATCTAGAAAGGACTTTGGGCTAGGATCACCTGCGACGCTAATCGGTCGACTGGCTGACATTTGAGCAGCTTGTTGCGGCTTTTTCATAGCATCTAACTTTAGCTTGCGCGCAGCATCACCAGCGCCAAGTCTAGTAAATATCTCGGCCTCGACAACCGCCCTAGGCTTTCCGTATTTTGCAGACGATAGCTTCTTGATAGCGTCCTGCAGTTGAACATTAGACTCAGCCATAGGCGGCAACATTGTCATATTGAAGGCGGCTGACGGAACACCATTTATTAGGACTGAGGTTATCGTTTGGTAATTAGGGAGCTTGGTTAAATCTTCAGCATCAAAAGTCGGGGCAAATTTTTTCTGTAATATTTCAGCATCAGTGATACCAAGACGCCCACTTATCAAAGTGCCTATATTACCCAAAACCGATTCACGTATAGTGTCAGTCAATTGAGTCATAAATTGATTGGCTAATATCAAACTAAGTCGATATTTTCTAGATTCAGACAAAATAGTAGCGAAAGATTCAGTGGCAAAATTTTGGAACTCATCTACATATAGACTAAAGTCTACCCTTTCATTTTCTGGAATATTAGCCCGACCCATAGCGGCAGCCTGAAACTTCATAACAAATATCATACCTAGAAGCTGAGAGTTTAACTCTCCAGTTTTACCTTTCGATAGATTCACTAACAAAATCTTTTTATTGTCCATTATGTCACGCAAGTTAAAGCCACTTTTAGTTTGGCCTAGAATATTGCGCATCATTTCGTTTGACAAAAAGGCACCGAATTTACTGACAAACCAACCCAAAACCTCTGACTTATTCGCCTCGCTCGTCTGCGCCATCTCTTTATACCAAAAATCAAGCACCGTCTTATCAGTAACGTGTTTTAACTTCTCATCGGTGAATGCCTGATCATTAAATACCTGAGGTATGTCTATAAACGTCGAGCCCGCAGGGTCGCTCATGATAGTAAGGGCTGCGTTTCTAAACCAGTGCTCGTAACGAGGCCCAATAATTCCAGTATGACCCGGATCATAAAGTTTATAAAGCATGGCGATAGCCTCTTGAATCAGGAAGTCTCTTTGGTCTTGGGTCTCAAATTCGAAAAGATTTAGCCCGACAGGATTCTCCATATCACCGGGATTAAAATAAATCACGTCTTCAACACGCTCTCTCGGAACCATACCTAATAGTTTTTCAGCTGAGTCGCCGTGCGGATCAATAAAAGCAAAGCCTCGTCCATCCATCATATCCTGAAAGGCAAGGTTTTCTAACAGCGTCGACTTTCCTGTGCCGGTTTGACCAATAAAATAGACATGCCTGCGCCTATCATTTTCGTTTAGCCTAATCTGCTTCTTTACACCTCTGAAATCGTTATAGCCTAGCAAAAAGCCCTCTTCCATTGCTTGGACCGGACCGTCCACTTGTTTAGCCATCTGACGCTGCAGTTTGGAGGTCGGTATGTTGTGCTGATCTGGTAGATGAAAGATGGATGCGAGCTCTACGCTGTTTAAGATATTCTGAGTAATTGACTGCGGGAAAAAGTTAAAGACATAGGCAGTCACCAACTCTTCTATATCCTTCGACATATTAAACTTAAAGCCGTTATTGGTTGACGAATCAAACATCGAGAAAGCCGCTATTATATTTTTTAAGAGTGCCTGCGACTTGGCAGCTGTGTTAGACGAAACAACCACCCTGATTAAAGTCTCGTAACCTGGATAGCGAGTTTTGTCCTCAATAGCCTCAATGAGGCCTTGTTCTAAGGAAGTAAGCTGTTTGTCCTCTGGATTAGTTCCACTCGCTTCAGGGGGCTTCCACAGCGCCTCCATTAGATTTTTGGGCTTGAATATATCAAATAAGCCATCACGTCCGCCGCCTTTTTTCTTTTTGATATTATTCGCCTCAAAGACAGAGCTTTTAGTCCAGCCATCGTAGGCAGGACGAATCATCAACTGAATAGCAGCGCCGTCCTCTTTATTAAAAGTCGATAAGGCATTTAGTATAGACCTCGTAGCATCTCTTTTTGATTCTTGATAGGTCGCTATTGGGTATGCAAAATTCTTTTTTAAGACAAATTCGCCGCCAATTGTGCCGCTAAGCTTTCCAGCCCGATTGAATATATTATGCTCTTCCACCTCTTCTAGCCTAGCTGAAGGATAAGCAGCTGCGACAGCTTGCCTAATAACTTCAGTTAAGGCGGCAGGGACTACCGCATAATAATGCACCAGACCGTCGTGAGCTATAATCTCGAAAGACATATGCCTCTGACCATACACCTTGCTCTTAAAGCCCTTAGTGGCGGTGCTGGCTATAATACTATACATAACCTGAGCCTGGGAGATTATCTCCTCGTTATAATCTCGCTCGTCTCGTCCTTCAACCTCTAAATCATCGCTAGAAGGCGGTATGTGAATATACATAGGAACCATTTTGAGACCACGCTCATAGTTTTTAGCCTCTCTTAGAGTTTTTCTGTATTGAAGAAAAATTAAAACACCAGCTATCGCGATAATAACAGCGACAATAAGGATTGTGATAACTGTATTCATTATTAATTGTTAGGCCGCTTTACTCAGTGGCGCCCAAATCCCTTCCCCATCTCTTTTTTATATAATCAACCCTGAGCTTGCCGACCTTATCTTCCCTTGAATATGGGTCATTTTGCGTCTCGGCAACTATTTTCTTCGCCTTATCCACCCATTCTTTTTCTATTAAGTCATCGTCACTCGCTATGAGTGGCGCACCTTGAACGGTTGTAGTATCAAGAGGGTTATCGGCGAGCACTGGAGTTGGAATAGAGGAATTCTGAAAACTCAAATCAGAAGCTACTGCTTGCATTTCAGAAACTTGCTCTTTCCTTTCGGCACCAGCCTCAAAACTGTTAAGTTCTGGCGCTTTTTCAACTTTTTCAAAGCCAGTTTCTTCAATTTTATAGCTGCTCGGATCAATATCCGGGCGGATTACTTCAGGTAACTTTGCCTCTGGTTTCATATCTGTAATTATAGCACGTTCAATTAATAAGCTTATGAATATTCTATCGAATTATTTTCGACACGTAAATAACACCTATAATTTCAAATATCGCTATTAAGACCATGCTATAAAAGCTACTAGCACCAACCGAACTGAGGCCTATTATCATAACAGGAGCTAAGGCAATAACAGTTGAATAATAGTAGGAGTTTTTAAGACTAATCCTCTCTATTGGCCTTCTTGGCATAAAAATAATTGATATTTTAGAAATTAGTTTACTAAAAAAATAAATTAGCCCCGATATAACACCAACGAAGAATACATAGATTGCAACAAATAAGACCAAGATACCAAAAGGTCCAGCCGAGGCTGGATTAGTAACGTTTAACAAGATTATTAACAATAATAAAGCTATGACTGTAAAGATTGTAATAAGTTTTTTTAGCATCTATTAAAATATAACCCCAAATACCTAAAAATTAAATAAGCCTGAGCGACAAAATCCTAGTCCGAGTTGCAGCAAGCGCCACAAAAATTTAAATAATAGAGCGCGTGAACTACGAACGACCTGCCGCTGCAGGCTCGACTGACCGCTCCGAGAAATTCTCGGGGCATATGTCTCTTGCTATGAGTTTCCCTAGCAACTTACAGCTATCAACTAGGTCGATAGCGAAAGGCGGTACTACCCAAGCGCGCTACACGCCATTTTTGGCGGAGCATCGGCAACACCAGGACCGCAACAATACACCTTATGCCCTAAAGTTATAAGCCACAAAATGTTGCGCATGTCGCTGCCGATTTTCCGTCAAATCCGGTCAGTGAATGATTTGTTTTTGAAAGATTGCTAGCTTTTTAATGTTTTTGTTTTATTTAAAGCTTAGTTCTAAGACTAGCATAAACATAATAATTAGTCAACCAACTTAGATCAAAATATCGTTGTAATAAAGTATGTTTTAAAAGTACCCGTTTGTTTTTATATCCTTAAAATCAACTTACGTTAATAAAATAACAATGTAGTTTTTAATACTACGAATAACCGCTTGCGGCTCTTTTGGTCGGTCTGGAGACGCAGCCGATAGACCGGTCACCTATCCTTGCTGTACCATCGTGGATCATAGTTGCCTAAAACCTAAACACTACTCGTATTTTGAATACACGGCACATGGATGCTTTATTTGATTCAGCCTAGCCACCTGAATGTCCTTTTCAATAAAAACCTAGGCATCTAAGTAATTTATTTAACGGCCATAAATTTATCATGGATTAAAAATAAACTTTTGATTCAGTCTCCTAGATTTTTAGACCCATTTTTTTAATCAGTTTTTAAACGCGTACGTACGAGACCCTGCTTCAATGTTTTTATTTTATTTAAACGAGTGGCCCGAAATTAAAACACAAATTAATAAGGTGCGCGCATACCGCTTCGTGCCAAACTGTTCTCAATCAGGCTAATTAAATAGTTTTCCACAGTGGTATTTTTTACTAAAAAATCATAGACAAATGTTATTGACACAAGCGCTTTATAGCTATATTATAGGGGTAGCCTCTGAATAAAAAAATTATACAGAAGCCAAAAACAAAAAGTATTTCAAAAAAACTCCACGAAAAACAACCGTTCCTCGCAGGCGGTTGTTTTTTTATATGATAAATTCAAATTCCATGGTGGAGCTGCGGGGTATCGCACCCCGGTCCAAAAGGTAACAAGTTATTTCTCTACAAGCTTAGCCTGATTAAAGTTTTTAAAACCCTCGAGCCTAATAACCAAGCAAAACAGCTCAAAGGTTTAACAGTAAAATTCCTAATCTATACGCTGCTTCCCATGCAGATCAGTAAGTAACATGTCTTATGACACCACAATAACTCTATGTTACCTGGTTAGTGTGATGGCCAAAGTTAAACTCTAGCTGTTGCAAGAACTGGTGACTGAATTGCGCTAGCAAGGCTAGCAACAGCTTCGGAAACAAAGTTCTTAGCTTTTGCAATATAGTTTGCAGATATTCTTGTGCTTAACGAGCACTGACGACTTGCAAAATAACCTGTTAAAATCCTTTTGTCTAAAGCTATATCAGCCCCAAACATAACTAAGATATTATAGCTCATTTAGTATAAAAAATCCAGTCTTTAGCGTATATTTTTAATTAATAATTAAGCTTGTATTAATGCTTTCTTAATGTTTTAATGGTGGCTATATGGTATCTAAGGTGAACACAATAGCTCCTGTTGGTTTTGACGGCATCTTAATAGAGGTCGAGAGCGACACGTCAAGATCACTGCCCTGCCTCCAGATAATCGGACTTGGCAATAAGGCTGTAGAAGAAGCAAAGGACAGAGTTAAGAGTGCAATCTCAAATTCAATGCTGGACTTCCCTAAAAAAAGAATCACAGTAAACCTAGCGCCCGCAGAATTACCAAAAGATGGCGCCCACTACGATCTCGCCATAGCCTTATCTATACTTTGCGTAAGCGGTCAGATACGCCAAGAAGAGCTTGGAAATTCAATATTTGCAGGCGAATTAGGACTAAATGGCGAATTGAGACCCATAAAAGGAGCTATCAACATAGCCGAATCGGCCAAAAAATTAAAATTTGACAGCGTGTACCTGCCGTCCTCTAATGTAGACCAGGCAAGCTTAGTCGACGACATAGAGATTTACGGCATAGATTCACTAAAACAACTATTTTTACACATTAAAAGAGAGGTGCGCTTAAGTCCTTACCGAGAGTCACCCACTCAAGGGCAACCACCTTTAGTCAAACGCATGGCATTTCCAATCTTGGATGACATAAATGGCCAAGCACAGGCAAAACGCGCTCTGATAATAGCGGCTGCTGGGCATCACAATATACTAATGTCTGGCCCTCCAGGGTCAGGTAAAACCATGTTAGCTAAGGTGTTAAAGAATCTTCTACCTGAATTAACCGACAGAGAGAAAATAGAGGCCACAAAAATCCATAGCATATCAGGCAAGGTTGCGGGAGAAATAGTCGAGGAGAGGCCATTTAGGTCGCCGCACAGCACCTCTAGCAGTATATCTATTATTGGCGGAGGCAATATACCAAAACCCGGCGAAATTAGCCTTGCCCATACAGGAGTTCTTTTCTTAGATGAATTACCAGAGTACTCTAGGAGTGTTATCGAGGCCCTAAGGCAACCCCTGGAGGATAAGAAAATTGACCTGAGCAGAGCAAGAGCCCAAGCAACTTACCCGGCAAATTTTATGTTGGTGGCCACGAAAAACCCTTGCCCTTGCGGCTATTACGGAGATAATTCTAAAGAATGCAACTGCACCCAATCTCAAATTATTAATTATCAGAAAAAAATATCCGGACCCATCATGGATCGAATTGACCTTGTTATTAACGTCTGTAAAGTCCCAAGCAAAGACATATTATCAAATGAATCGTTGACGAATAGACAACATAAAAAAGCTTCAGAAGATATAAATAATGCTATAGAAATTCAAAGAAACAGATACAAGAATTGTTTAAAATACAACTCTTGTTTGACGAATAATGACATAAAGAATGCGATTCCTCTCTCCGCCGATGCCAAGATCATGCTAGTTAATGCAATAGAAAAATTATCGCTTAGCATGAGGAGCTATTTTAAAATAATAAAAATTGCTCGAACTATAGCTGATTTAGACGGCCGCAGCGATATTACAACCTCGGATATAGCAGAAGCTTTACAATATAGACAAATATCTACTTGAACTACTGTTGCTTATCTGGTAAAATATCTAGCGAGTGAATACTCTTAAGAGTTAAGTGATTAAGGAGAGAAAAGAAATCGGTAATTTAATTCGTGTTAATCAAGAAATTAAAGCTAATCAGCTACGAGTTATCGGGCCAGACGGCGAACAGATGGGTATCATGAGTCGCGAGGAAGCCCTACAAGTAGCAGAGAACGCAGGCGTCGATTTAATAGAAATCTCCCCTAACGCTGACCCACCTGTTGCCAAGGTACTTGACTGGGGAAAATATCAGTACCAAAAGATGAAAGAGCAACAAAAAAATCGCAAACACTCCAAAGCTAGCGAACTAAAACAAATCCGACTTGGTCTCAAGATTGGTTCAAACGATCTAGAAATCAAGTTACGCAAAATTCGAAAGTTTTTAGGAGAAGGCCACAAGGTAAAGATTATGATTTTTTATAAAGGTAGAGAGATGGCCCATCAAGAAATTGGCTATGAGATGATCAATAAAATCGTATCCAAGCTCGAAGATGATGCCATAGTTGAACAAACCCCACAAATGACAGGAAGAAATTTGAGTATTGTAGTAAGGAGTAAATAATGCCAAAATTAAAAACCCACAAAGGAACGGCTAAGAGAATCAAGCTAACAAGCACCGGCAAACTAACTCGTCGCAGGGCTTTTGGTAGCCATATTTTGTCTAAAAAGAGCAAGAGCCGAAAACGAGCCATCAACACTACTGCTGTCGTAACCGGTGCAGCCGCTAAAAATGTTAAGAGAGCGATAGGCGCTTAAAAGAATAACCTTAAGGAGATATAGAGATGAGAGTTAAAAGAGGTGTAACTGCGAGAGCTAAGCACAAGAAAATCCTAAAAGCCGCAAAAGGAATGCAGCACTATAGGACTAAGTCCTATAGGCTAGCAAAACAAGCTGTCATAAAAGCTCTTAGCTACGCATACCGAGACCGTCGCAATAAAAAGCGCGACCTAAGAGGTCTATGGATAACAAGGATTAATGCCGCCGCTAGAGAGCTCGGCACGACTTACGGCAAGTTAATTAGCGGACTTAAAAAGGCTAACATCGAGCTGGACCGTAAGACATTAGCGGAACTAGCAGTAAAAGAGCCGGAGGCTTTCGCGGCTATCGTCAAAGAAGCAAATTAAAGCTTGAGATCTGTTGATATATAAAATAACCACCGATCGGTGGTTATTTTATTAGCAGCTTGCCTGTAAGCCGGGTTCTGTCGAGAGCAATCATCTATCTAGTTCAACGGTTGCCCATTAAATCAAGCGGTTATCGACCCACGAGCGAGTAACTCTTATGTGTGAATCTCCTTGCAGCCAGCAGGGTTTACCTCCATAACGCGTCACCACGCTATGCTGTGGGCTTTTACCCCACTCGTTTCACCTTTTCCCTACTTCGCACAAGGCTACGTAAGGTAGTTTTGTTTCTGTGGCACTTTCCCTAGGGTTGCCCCCGGTCGCCGTTAGCGACTGCCGCACTCTATGCTGCCCGGACTTTCCTCCCAGCATCTTTCAACTTCAAGTGATAATAGATTTCGCTTGAAGATATGAAAGATGCTGGGCGATTGCTTAGCAAACTGCATTAACTATTATAACAAAAAAGCCCCGAAACATTCCGTTGACGCCAGATATTCCTGCCTTATAGGCAAGGTGGGTGCTCTCGACCTACCTCCACAGAGATAGATAATTTGAACTCCCTATCTATATGATGTTCAGGAAAATCATATACGCCTAGGTCCGCTTCGGGACAATACTATTATATCACCAATCAAAGACCAAAGATAAGTCTGAACAGGTTAAATATTGCGGCCATAGAGTCCGACATAAAACTCATTAGAACAGGGCTAGCCAGCAAGACAAAAATAAAAACAAAAAATACTCCAAACTTTTCTATACTTTCCATAATATTTCTGAAAAAGTCTGGCGCTAAAGCATATAAAAGCCTCGACCCATCGAGCGGAGGTATTGGTATCATATTAAAAACAAAGAAACCTAAATTAACGTATATAGCCGTTAGAAAGATTTGATTAGCTATATCAGAGCCTGGGTTTATTAACACCCATAAACCAAAAATTAAAAATGCTATTAGAAAATTAGTTAGAGGACCGGCAATCGCCACCATTGCAATTCCCCATTCTTCACCTTGAACTTTGTTGGGATTAAAGGGTACTGGCTTAGCCCCACCGAATACTGGCGCCCCAGACATAGCTAATAGTAGCGGTAATAAAATCGTCATAAATGGATCGATATGCTTGATGGGGTTAAGTGTTAATCTCCCCTGCATTTTAGCGGTGTCGTCGCCCAACCAATAGCTAGCATAGGCATGCATCGCTTCGTGCAACGTCATAGATATTAAAATGACACCCAAAACTATGGCTATATATATTAAATCAAAACCACCGGTATTAAACATTGTTCTACAATTATAGCAGTTAATAATGTTTATAGCTAAAACCCACCCCTTGACTAAGACCGTAAAAACCAGTACAATACTACAGATTGTAAACAAAATATTAATAGGAACTCATTATGGTAGCAAGATGCGATTTAACCGGTAAAGGCAAACAGTTTGGCAATAATGTCAGCTTCTCTGTTCGTAGGACAAAAAGAGTTTTTAAGCCTAATCTTCAAAAAAAGACATTTGAATTAGATGGCAAAAAAATAACCATGACGCTAAGTACACAAGCTATTCGAATCATGAAGAAGAAGGGCCTGCTAAAGTAAGCCGTCCAACTTCAAAATAGAGCGCAACGATTAGCTGCGCTCTATTTTTATTATAGTCATATTATTCTGGATGGTACTCATCTGCTTAGACTTATATTTCGAAACAACCTCAACATCAACATCTAGCTCTTTAATAAATAGATCAAGATCGTTCTGTGGAACTTCGTATTTGATTGCTGCATCAGAATAATGAACTGGCACAACTAGTTTAGGACCAATCGAGCGCGCTAATTTAGCAGCCCCAACCGCATCCAAAGTATAGCCGTTTCCGCCGACAGGTAAAATCAATATGTCGAGTAAGCCTAACGCCTCAAGCTGTTCGTCAGTAACATCTTCATGAATATTGCCTAAAACACCTATTCGAATGTCGCCGACCTCAATTCTATATACTGTAGCTAACTTAAAATCATTTTCACCGTCAATGTGACGCCTTGCGGCTAAGCCTTTAATATCAAAATCACCTACGCCATATTCACCAGGCCCATCAATAAGCACGGTTTCTCCAGAATTATAAATCGCGAAACGCTCCTCTGTAACAACTTCAATATAATCCTTAACTGAAAAATCCTTTAAGCCGACAAGAGAAAGCTTTGGATCTATAACCAATTTAGATTTCTTTGTGCTAATAACAATACAATTCGCGCCTTTATACTCAATTTCGAACATTTACGATTCAGCTCCTTGGTCTTTAGTTAAAATATTATCTTTATCTATAATAACTTCGTGTATATTATTGATAATCTCAGTAATGAATTTATCTCTGACGCTTAGTCTGTAATAAAATTCGTCGTATGGCAAAATACTATATGATATTTCCCGACCTTCATTTTTTTCTATATGACTTATTGCAGATTGAACCTTATTAGCAGATAGATTACCAACAAATAAAATATCAACCTTAGAGGTCGACCCTTGAACAAGTGATCCAGCCATTATAGCTAGCCTTAGGCCATCGATAGTCTCAAATATATATTTATATTTGTTATCACTAACCTTACCAAAGGCCTCAGTCCCCTTATCTACTATCTCAAAATCCTTAGCATTGCCAAATATGGCCCTTAAAGGTTTGTAGTGTTCATAACGTTGATTAACTTGATAATATAGCTTGTTATCGGCACTATCGGACTCGATCACTCCAACATTTAGCATATTCGACAATTCACGCCTGACAGAATTGATTTGTTCATCAATTATTCTGGTGATTTCCCGAACATAAAAGGACTTACCGGGGTTATTCAAAAATAGATGTAATAGCTTTACCCTAGTTTTTGACCCAAATAATGTATCAATCATTTATTACTCCGCATAATTTTCGTATTCTAATAATAACACGGATAGATTATCTTGGCGACATTTTTTTGATGATAAAGGCTGCGGCTTCGTCAAGATTAAACCAATTGATGAATGGATTTCGCTTAAACCAAGTCATTTGCCTTTTAGCCAATTTCCAATCAAGATGAGATAATGTATTTTTTACGTCATCTAGATTTATCTCTTTATTTATAAATTTTTTTATTAAGAGGTAGGCATTTGATTTCAGGGCCTCATTATCCGAACCGAACCTATCAACTAAATTAATATACTCCTGCACCACGTCCTGTTCGAACATTCTGTCTATTCGCCGCGATATATTGCCCAACAAAGCAAATTTCTCCGTTGTTATTCCAACAATAATGCTATTGTCAATAGGCTTTGGCGCCTTGCGCTTTAAGACGCCATTGTTCTCTATTGCGCGGACTAGATACCTTTTATTTTTCGAGTTTTCTGGCAGCTCAATGTTATTTTTTATACAATATTCTTGCAATTCTTGAATTGTAAGCTGTTGTAATTTAAGCCTTTTATCCAAATCGGCGGTGTCGCCAAACTTATAATCGAATATCACTGAATCTATGTAAAGGCCCGTGCCGCCTACAAGCATGGGGACCTTCCCCCTTTTTCTTATTTCCTCTATTTTTTTATTGGCATACTTTTTAAAATCAGCTGCAGAAAAATAGTCACCTGGATCAACTAAGTCCAGCCCCCAGTGCAGAACTTGAGCTTGCTCGCCTTTAGTTGGCTTTGCCGTACCAACATCCATATATCTATAGACTGTTCTTGAATCAGCACAAATAATCTCGCCATTAATTTTCTTCGCGACCTTAATAGAGAGCGCCGTCTTACCAGAAGCGGTGGGACCCAAGATCACAACTAAAGGTTTCTGTTCGGTCGCCATCTAATGCCCTCAAAATTACTTACTATACCCTCGACCACTTCAATCCCGTCCTGTTTTAACATAGCCTCTTGAGACTCTCTGCCGCCAGGGAAACCAGCCGCCAACCCTCCAAAACGATTTACTAATCTATGCCAAGGCAAGTCTGGGTTACCAAAATGAGCTATACCACCCACAACCCTAGCGGCATACGGACTCCCGGCAAAGGTGGCTAAATCACCGTATGTAGTCAACTTACCATCTGGCAACTGTGCCATTAGTTTTTCAATTTTTAGCTTAAAACTTTTATCAATCACAGCCTAATTATACTGATTTAAATATTCTGATAAACCATCCAAGCTTATCTTTTCCTCGCCGGATCGAGTCCTAACGCTGACTTCTCGAGCCTCAGCATCTTTAGGGCCAATAATTAGCTGGATAGGTATCTTGAATTGAGTGGCTTCACGAATCTTCTTACCTAATGACTCATTTCTATCATCAACCGAATATCTTAGCTCATTGTATTTTAGAGGCTGCATCAGGACGACGCCTTTAATAGCCTTTTCTACCTCAGCTACATAGTCAGAGACCGTGTCGTTGACGGTCAAGATACGAACTTGTTCAGGAGCCAGCCAGAAAGGAAACCACCCAGCATAGTTTTCGATTAAAAATGCCAAGAATCTTTCATGGACCGAAAGTGGGGCTCGGTGTATCACAAACACATCCGTGCCTTTCTCGCCTGATGAGCCGTCGTAGTCAAAACCAAATCGAGTTTTGGCGGCAAAATCTAGTTGAATAGTTGACATTGTCTCTTCCCGGCCAATCACAGACTTGAACTGGATGTCCACTTTTGGACCATAAAATGCGGCTTCATCATCAGCTTCCTGAAATTCAACGCCTTCTTCCAAAAGGGCTTCACGTAATATATTTTGTGAATACTCCCAGTTGTCAGGCTCGTCTATATATTTATCCTTATTATCTGGACTCCATTTCGATAGCCTAAACCAATAATTATTTAATCCGAAGATATCAAAATACTCCTTAGTGAGCCTCAAAACGCCGATGAACTCTTGTTTTATTTGCTCTTTACTGCAGTAAATGTGAGCATCATTCATAGTCAGTGCGCGCACGCGCAACAAACCGGCGAGAGTCCCCGACAACTCATTACGATAGCAAGTACCATACTCGGCGATACGAAGCGGCAAATCTCTATAACTACGCAATTTTGACTGGAAAATACGATGATGATGAGGGCAATTCATAGCCTTTAAATAATAGGTTCCATCGTCCATCTTCATGGCAGGATACATATCATCTTGGTAATAAGGTAGGTGGCCTGATTTTAAATATAATTGCTCTTTCGCTATATGAGGCGTTGATACGCGCTTATACCCATAATCATCTTCTTTTTGTTTGGCCAAGGCTTCGATCTTGTCCCTTACAATCGTACCGTTTGGAGTCCACATGATTAAGCCCTTACCAACCATCTCATCATCGATGAAATAGAGTTCCAGCTCTCTTCCTAGTTTTCGATGGTCGCGCTGCTTGGCTTGTTCAAGTGCCTCAAGATACTGTTCTAGTTCTTCTTTACTCTCAAACGCCACGCCATATATACGCTGTAGCATTTTGTTTTTTTCGTCACCTCGCCAATAAGCGCCCGATATGCGTGTTAATTTAAAGGCATCGGGATTAATCTCTTTCGTTGAGGCCACGTGAGGACCGGCACATAGGTTATCAAAATCGCCTGATTTATAGAAACTAACTGTAGTACTACCATTTGATTTCAGATCATTAATCATCTCCGTCTTGTAAGGGTCATTCTTGTAAAATGCATAGGCTTCGTCAAGGCTTACGTCATGCTGCTCGAATTTAAGGTCCTGCTTTATTAATTCTTTGATACGCTTTTCTATTTTTGGAAGCAACTCGGGGTTGATCGTCTGTTCTAAGTCGTAATCTTGGTAAAAACCGTCTTCGACAAATGGCCCCACACCCAGACCAACTCCTGGATACATTTCACTAATTGCCATGGTCATTAGATGTGATAGTGAATGACGGACAGCTTCTATTTTTTTGTAATCTGACATTTTTGCTCCTTTTTAGCCTAGATAAATAAAAACATGCGATTTACAGATTCATTTATCAACTAAATCCATTATCGCATGTCTCGGGTCCAAATCTGCCTAAAAAGGCCATAAGGACGGTTCCACCGGACTTTCCTCCGTTGCTAAAGCTTCGGAGAACGCTTGTGATGCCACGTTACGCACGTTACAACTACCCGCGAAGCTCAACAATTGGTTAGATCGTCTCATCACTTGATAATATAATAGCATATTATTGAACTTACACCCCTATTTTGCTATTCTAGTATTACTCAAGGGTCCTTAGCTCATTTGGCTAGAGCGCAACATTGACGTTGTTGAGGTGGGAGGTTCGAATCCTCCAGGACCCACCAAGCATACAAGCACAACCTCCTAAGGGGTTGTTTTTTTATACCCATATTAAAGTTAGTTTTCCACCCGGCTTTACTGCATGTTTATTAATTTTTTATATCATGGATGACATACTGGGCTGACTTATGTTCCATTGACTTTTCTAATCGTTTATGCTAATATATAGCTATGAATGACAAGAAACAGGTTAAAAACAATCAACAAACCCCCTCTCAGCTAGAAATATTTAGCCTAGATTTTGAATACAACAAGACTCTTCGACAAATAAAGCACGAAGTTAAGCTAAGAACCCTTAGTAGTTAAGGCTCTTATTAATCTTCACTTAGTACTTTAGTCTTTGACTACAGCTTTATCTGTTACGTCAAACTTATCAAGATACTTACCCAAGAATAACCGCCCTTGCGAGTACAGCGCAGCAAATGAGTTGTAAAATATAGCGGTAAAAGGCATTAGGAGCCATTGTAAGACCATTAACCACGTCCTGGAGCGTTTGTAGCGCTCTGGGCGCGGCGGCAATAGTTTAAACGACATAAACACAGTCACGGCTATTCCTAATGTCGCAACCTGCTGTATTCGACTGATAATGTCTGGCAATTGATTGGCCGACAGGCTGCGCGAAGCTTCGCTATTAACCAGTACCGGAATCCAGCCGCCTACTGCGACTAATATAGATACGCTAGCTAGGGTTACGTGACCATCTAGTAGCCTTATGAGCTTGGCTATGCCATCTATTAATGGAACGTTACGATCACGAGAGAACACTCTAGTGGCCACATACGGTACATCAGAGGCGCCATAAGCCCATCGCCTTAACTGAATAAACTGGGCCTTTAGGGTTTTCATATAGGTGTCGGATAAAACCGCATCTTGGTAAATCGGCACATAGATTGGCATAACCTGATAGTTGCCGCCAAAATAAAAATAACTGCGCCAGTATTGATGGCCGTCTTCTACAATCGTACGGGTACTCCAGAAATCCATCTCTTCGAGCGCATCCATACTTTGTGAATGCGACGCAAAATTTCGTAATGTATGTGGCCTCATGGAGCTAATAATATTCCAGAAGGAGTTACCTGTCGCGATTACCCTCATCGGAGCTGGAACATCCCATATATTGCTCATAAACATACAGACAGGCTGATAAGCGAGGTGTTTTCTGTCCTCATGAACAATATATTCATAAGTTAAGTAGTCAAAATAGGTGTGATGAGGCCGATTGTCAGAGTCTAAAGTAGTCACAATGACATTTTTGGAATCAATTTTTTTATCTTTTAGCCAACCCTTCAAGAATTTGCCAGCAAAAGTTATATTACCGCCCTTCCCAATGACTTCGTTAGGCATTTTATCAGGGTGCTCCACGAGATGAAAAGCGAAGAAATTATCCTTAAATTCTTTCTCTAATTTAAGAACCGTGTTTTTTATAGCTTCACCACCCCTCTCCTCATAAGCTATGGTTAAAATAATTTTCTGGCTACTAAAACTACTAGCTAAAACCGAGCGAATTGTCGGAGCTAAAACATCATAAGATTCATTGTAGGTTGCAATAATAACAGCGTTGTAGATCTGTGAAGGCTTCGGAAAAGACTCCGGATCGGCCGATACTAGCCTAAGATTCTCAAGATGTTGCTTGGCACCGAAAGCTTGTGACTCTCTTTTTAATAGACGCCTGTATGATTCCTCGGGCCTCTCTAAATCCGATAGTCGATTGTGCCAATTAACTTCTTGCGCCCTATCCAACCTTTTCCTACCGTTGATAGTTTGGAAAGCAATGCCAGTCGCCTTTACTAGAAGCGAGATAATAATAATAAACAGATATACCGCCGCCAAGGTCGGACTAACCAATGACAATACGACCATCAGAATTAGCATGCCGTAACTAATAGCACCGGGTAGCATTTCAAATAGTCTATATTTCAGCGTCCTCTTGCCGACTGGTATTTCTAGGTCAATCATATCTATTGCAGTGGATTCCAGACATTAATAACAGAGAGAGCTGTAGAAAATCCTAATATTATAACGAAGAGTCCCGACCAAATAGTCAACATAGCGATAGAATGGCCCTTTTCTATCAACATTTTTACCGAAATAATAGAATGCAAAATAGCGACCAAGGGCTGGAAAAGGACAAAAACATATAAATAATACCACTGGTCCCTATAGAGATGAGTTATGCCAAAAGCAGAATAGTGACTTACGAGTTGCAGTTCGCTAGGCTTAATCATAAAGATTAAAATAATAGCAAATATAATTGCAACCAGGTTAACAAAAATAACTGACGCAAATAATAGTTTATTGTTAGCCAGTAGTTTAAATGATTCTTTAAAAATCTCTTTCATTATTATCCTTGGAGCCGCTGTCCGGGATTGAACCGGAGACCTACGCTTTACGAAAGCGCCGCTCTACCAGCTGAGCTACAGCGGCACTAGCTTGACCTTTGCTGATTATATCATTTTAAACAGACAAAATAAACTTACAACATCTGTTGCGCTTGGTATTAAAAACTGTTAAAATACCTCAGGTGTGGGCTCGTAGTGTAGTGGTTATCACGCCTCCCTGTCACGGAGGAGATCGCCGGTTCGAGTCCGGTCGGGCCCGCCAAATTAATCACCTTTAGGGGTGATTTTAATTTTTTAAGTCACGCCTAACATTGACAGATGGCGGTTAATATGATAGTATTAACCGCATAAATAAGCTCAAAAACAAAAAAGGAAATAACAAAAATGAACGAACAAGAACCAAAGATAGATAATCAAGGTCCAGAAGTTCCCGATAGTTACGTTAAAGATAAAGAAAGAGCTGAGTGGATGGCTGAAGTAGAAGACGACGTACAAGAAGCGTTGTCTAGTAAACTACGTGGCGAAGATATAGAGGGCAAGACTATACCTCAGTCTGCTGACGAATTAAGGGATATAATTGAAAAGACCGGTCAGCACTCGTCTGATACCTATGACACATTTAAAAAGAACGAAAAAGAAGCGCGCGTTGATGATTATATACAAGAACACCCACACGCTGTTGTCGACGAAGGCGAAGCTATGACTATAGCCTACGCTACAAAGCCAGAGGAAGAAAAAATCGTAGAATTAAAACAAACAGTAGCCACTAGGTTGGGACAAGTTGGTCTTGAGGGTGGATATTGGAGTGGCGAGGGCGCCCTACAAGATGCAGAGAAAAAGGCCCTCGAAGCCGAAGAGCTAAGAAAAGAAGCTGAAGCAAAAGCCAACCGAGTCTCGGATGTCTATAAATCCATTAACTCTTAGCACCCCTTCATCCCCTATTTTTTATAGTACCGTTTCAAAAAACTATCTTTAAATTCAAAAAACGTATTATCTTCTATGCTTTGCCTGATCTGATTTACTGTTCTGACAACAAAGCGCTCATTATGAATACTAGCTAGAGTTAAGCCGAGGGTCTCTGAGGCTTTAAATAAGTGATGAATGTAGGCTTTGGTGTAGTTTTTACAGGTATAGCAGTCACACTCTTTATCGATTGGCGAAAAATCTTCGCGATATTGACTGTTTTTTATGTTAATGCGGCCATCATAAGTAAAAAGTGCACCATTTCTAGCCTGCCTAGTCGGAGCAACGCAGTCAAAGGTGTCAATGCCGTACTCAACCCCCAAAAATAGGTCAGCCGGTTGAGCCCCCATTCCTAAAAGATGCCTGGGTTTATTTTCGGGTAAGATTTCGTTCACCCACTTTACCGTTTGTGAAATTTCCTCCGGCTCAAAAACCCCACCAATACCATAGCCATCAAAATCCATTTGCCCCAAGAACTGAGCGCTAGCTTGCCTTAAATCCTGCTCTCGGCCACCCTGAACGACACCATATAAAGCTTGAGGGTGCTCACCTGTAGATAAATGTTCATTATTAAGCTCATTGTGTTTATTAATACAACGTTCCGCCCAAACATGAGTCCTGTCCATAGCTTTTTTGATGTATTTTTTATCAGCAAGTGGCGATGTTAATTCATCGAAACACATGTGTATATCGGCACCAATTTTATGTTGAATTTCCATTGATTTTTCCGGAGTCATAAATAATTTGCTACCGTCTAAATGCGACCTAAAATAGACCCCCTCATCTGTAACTTTTGTGAGCTGGTCTTTTGAATGAACGGCGTTTGAGGTGTCGCCTTTTTGGCTATGACTGGTCGCATCGATACCTTTTTTATAGGCCATACCCAGAGAAAAGACTTGAAAGCCGCCACTGTCAGAAAAGATAGGTTTTTGCCAATTCATAAAATTATGAACACCGTCAGCTTTATTGACTATGTCTTCGCCTGGTCTCAACATTAGGTGATAAGCATTAACTAAGATTGACTGACCACCTAGTTCACTTACCTGTTCAACATTTAGCGTTTTAACAGTGGCTTGGGTGCCACCCACAATAAAAGCCGGGGTTTTGATTTCGCCGTGCGGTGTTTTAATAATGCCGGTTCTGGCTAATGTGCCATTTAGTTTTTTATCGATAGAAAATTCTAGAGAGCTATTCATAAGATTTATAATATCAGCATTGAATCGCCATAGCTTAAAAATTTATATTTTTTTTGAATTGCGTGCTTGTATGCCAGCAATAACCTATCCCAGCCAGCAAAAGCCGCCGTCAACATCAAAACTGTACTTTTAGGAGCGTGATAATTAGTTAGAAGCCCATCTATAACTTTAAACTCGTAGCCTGGATAGATAAAAATATCTGCCTCTCCACTAATTTCTGTCTGTCGATTTTTAATATGTTCATGAGAGTATTCCAACGTTCTAGCAACAGTAGTGCCTACAGCTATAACTCGACCGCCATTCTTTTTGGTTTTATGAATTGCCTCAATAGTAGCTTTTGGAATTTTGAAATACTCTTTATGCATTTCATGATCTTCTAGATTATCAGTCCGAATTGGCAGAAAAGTCCCGAGACCAACATGTAACGTAACATATTCAGTCTTGACATCTGATTTTGCAAGGCTATCAAGTATTTCTTTGGTCATGTTTAGGCTAGCGGTCGGCGCCGCAGCTGAACCAATATGCTTAGCCCAAACAGTTTGGTAACGTTCTATGTCCTCTTTAGTACTCTTTCTATGCATATATGGCGGCAGTGGCATCTCTCCGTATTTATCAGCTAAGCTTAATAAATCGACGCTACTAGAGACCTCAGCGACACCGCCGCCTAAAATCTTTTTAACTATTAATTTATTCCCGCCGACTAGCAGTTCGTCGCCGACCTTAAGACTTTTTTTGTATAAAATATTATGAATATACCAATCCTCATCAGAGCTATGTTTTTCTAAAATAACGATTTCACGCTCGACACCATTAGATTTTCTAGCTCTCAATCGAGCCCGAATGACCTTGGTGTCGTTTAATATCAACAAGTCCCCCGGTTTTAATATAGAAGGTAGACCTGCGTAAAGTTTGTCAGCAATATCACCGTTCGACCTATCCAGATGCAATAGCCTAGAACCCCCTCTAGTCCTTGGTGGTTTTGTCGCAATTAACGAAGTTGGTAAATTATAGTCGTAATCTGATAATTTCATTGTTAAATTTTTTATTCTTTAGGAATTTCTATGTATTTAACAATTTTTCCGGATTTTTCTAATTCTTTAAGTTGAGAATCGAATTTAGCAAGAGCAATCTTTATATATTCATAATCGACCTGCTCGTCATTAACCTTCAGTAGTCTTATTATGTAATAACCGTCACCTAAACTAGATTTTATAACACCTGAGGTTGAACCGACTTTTAGCTTAGATGCGACCGCAGACAAGCCACCATCCTGGTTATTCTTAGATACCCAACCAGAAGATCCGTAAGTAGCCCGGTCGCCTAAGTTACCGGCAGTAGACTTAAAGTCAGAATCAGGCTTATTGGCTAATTGGCTGGATAAATCATTGGCGACTTTTAGAGCCTCGTCGTCGATCTTGTAAGCAACTTTTTGCCGAAGAATTTTTTTACCCATTGCATATCGGTATTCATCTGGGCTCCAGCCAAAATGATCAAATATAACCGAATTATATGTCTGCTCAGATATTTCCCCATCTGGAGTTTTACGTTGTTCTAGTATAAAACCTTCTACTTCGGAATCGCTAACTGAAAGTTTAAGGTCTTTGGCAAGCTTCTCGGCATAACCGTCTGCAATAGCATCATCCATAGCTTGTTGTTTAATATACAATATTCTTCTTGCTCCGTCTTCGGTCTTAAAATTAACCTGCTCCTTATTTTCTAAATAATAAATAGAGCTCGTGTATTTCATTAAGTAGTCACTATATAAAACTTGATGGCCGTCAACCTTGGCGACTGGCACTGGTATCACTTCTGTTACTCTATACATAAACTGGCTGGTGTTTTGCTTGGGGTACAGTTGCCACCAAATCACGACAGCCGATACTAATATGGCAACAATGGATATGATAATAGCGTTTATAACAAGCTTATGTTTAGCATATTGAATAGGATATTTATATTTTCTACCGCCAGCTAAAATCTTTTCTCGGTGCTCGGCAACAGTGTCTGTAGTTATCCTTGTAGGAGTGTTATCCTCGCTCTTTTTGCGCAATTTATTAATTAGCTTCTTCATAACTTTCCTTACTATTATCTACGTGCGATAGGGCTTTCTGTAGTTTGTTGTAAATTTTATCTGGGTGTTCAACATTTTTAATAACTAAATCACCAACAAATGTTTGAATTACAATGGCTCCAAACTTAAATACTTCTCCGCTGAATCCTGGTATATTATAGCTGATATTCTGTATCTTTGATAGATTGAGGTCTATTACGTCTTTACCAAAAAATTTATGCTGGGTTACTTGCCTTATTCTTTGATCAGTAACAATGTAGATAGAAAAATACCACAAGATGAAATGGTATACGAATAATAATAAGCCTAATAAAAATCCAAGTCCGGCAATCTTTAGAAGAACTATCATCGTATCATAACTAACACTGTACCCAAAAATAAGTGTAGGCAGTGATGCTAATAGAAAAACCCCTAGGAACAGATAGAAACCTTTTCTCATAGCTATTATATGACGACGAAACACAAACAAGACCTTCTCGCCATCCCTTTGACCTTCAAAATCCATTTGCTCTTTTCGTCTAGGCTCTTTTTTCGCCATAACTTATTCCCCTATTACTATAGCCCTACTTCACTGAGGCTTCGTAGCTCATCCTCCATAGCCCCTTAGGAGCGACGGAGAATGGTACCCTGGGCAGGAGTTGAACCTACAACCTTATCCTTAGGACGGATCTGCTCTATCCAGTTGAGCTACCAGGGCTTATGACCATTATAGCAACTTATTTCTTTTTCTTGGTAGGAACTTTACCCCGGATAATCGGACCCTGGGCTATTTCATAGTCGTCATATATCTCTGAATCTTTAAACCAAAGAGCTACTTCCTTTTCGGCTTCTTCAATATTACCGGAGGCATGGACTATATTTGGCAAAGTAGCGCCCTTAGGATTAGTGTATCCCCTAGTGACGTGTGTGTAATCACCCCTTATAGTTCCTGGGGGCGATTCCTTTGGATCGGTTGTGCCAACTAATTTTCTAACGTAAGAAACCGCCTCAACTCCCTGAAGTACAAAGGCGATAACGGGTGTTTCAGTCATTTGGGTGAGAACTACATCGTAGACTTCTTGACCCCATCGACTAATAAGCTTAGAGATTTCCTCATAGTGTTGATGGAAGTGCTGTTCGTCTGGCTCAACCATCTTCATAGCAACAATCTGAAGTCCAGCCCGTTCGAACCTCGTTATAATTTCTCCAACTAAACCTCGCTGCAATGTATCTGGTTTTATTACAATTAACGTTCTTTCTAGATCTGCCATACTTTGACTCCTTTTCAACCATTATATACAACTTTAAAAATAGAATTAAGTATATTTTTAAGTTATGCTATTAATATGTACTGTTCGGATTTACTGCAAGATTATATAGAATATCTAGAAGTTGAAAAAGGTAGATCAATTTACACATCAGAAAATTACGCCCTTTATCTAAATAGGTTCATTGAGTTCACCGATGACATAACTGTCGATAAAATTACCCTAGAGACAGTCAGAAAGTATCGGCTATGGCTGAATAGGTATAGAAATGACCAGGACTCGGAGTTGAGTAAGATAACCCAATTCTACCACCTAGTTGCGCTCAGAGGGTTTCTTAAATATTTATCAAAAAGAGATATAGCCAGCCTAGCCCCAAATAAAATCGAGTTGCCGAAAATTTCCAGAAAACAGGTTACTTTTTTAGAATTTAAGGAAATCGAGAGAATGTTAGAGGCTATAAAAAATGACGATGAGCCGAGCCTTAGGGACAGGGCTATAATTGAATTATTATTTTCTAGCGGACTCAGAGTATCAGAATTAATAAATCTTAATAGGGATAATATTAATATAGCTCGCAGGGAGTTCACCGTCAGGGGCAAAGGTCAGAAAGATAGGCCAGTATTTATTAGTGAGACCGCTGCGACGCAGACAAGTAATTATTTGAAAAAGAGACAAGACAACTTACCGCCGCTTTTTATCAGCTATAGCCGCAATATTAGATCGTCTAATAGTGGAAATTACAGAAGGCTAACAGCTCGCAGTGTTCAAAGAATAATTAATAAATACGCCAAACTTGCTGGTATCACAAAGCATGTCAGCCCGCACACCATGCGTCACAGTTTTGCCACTGATTTATTAATGAATGGCGCCGACATTAGGAGTGTTCAGGCGATGTTAGGACATAGTAATATAAGTACTACTCAAGTTTATACCCATGTTACAGATCAACACTTAAAAGAAGTGCACGAAAAATTTCACAGCGAAGTTGAATAAGAGGGCTTAGGGCGTGCAATTGATTTTATAGTGATCGGCGTTGTCGGTAACAATAAAATCTTTACACAGGTTCCCAGTTATATCGATTGTAGCCTCAGGGTATGGAAAATCTGTGTTCAATTCTACGCGTGACTTAACCCGCCTGAACATATCATTAGTTCGACCGGTTGAATCAATCTCTGGCTGGACAGCTTTGAATTCAACTGGCGCACCTAGGTCATCTAATAAAACTATTCTGTAGTTTGTATGATTATAAATTGAGCTTAGTCTTAGAAGCTTATTGTTCATTGAGCCGTTAATATCAATGGTCACAGAGCACGCGTAACCATCAAATGAAAATCTATCATCACAATCAATTAAGACCGGTGCGTTTGACCCGGATACGTGGCTATCTTTATTAAAGTTTAATCCTTCATTAATACCTGAATCTGCGGGATAAAGAAACAATGTTTCAGCGTTTCCAGATGAATCTGAATCGAAAGAACTCAGAGTAAAACTATCACCAAATTGGATCAATTGCGCCCTTAAGATCGGTGGGACATTAACAGCCCAATTGCCCGGTGTTCTTAGCGGCGTGACGCCAGATGGCGAGATTAAATCTATGCTATTTGTGTCGGAGTTATTAAACCACTGGATTTTTACCTTGCTAAATGGTCCTGTGCTGGACAAAGGTATCAATTTAGATTCATCTTTTGATAATGACCCCAAATAATCGGCCGTATTAAGCCTAATTTTGACGCAGGTATAAGCTTGATCTAGTTTATTATTGTTACCTCCCGTGGTAATATCGATTTCTCCGCCAGACTCTATTAAATCCCCCAGCCCAGATAGAGATTCGTTACATGTAGTTGCCCAATTTGTAGTATCGAGATTGGCGTTCCTCGAGTGTTCTATTAACGCCCTTTTTGCATCCTCAACGCCAGCCAAAGCAGAATCATAGGCGCTCTGCGACAAATCGGTTGTTGTAGCTTGTTGCTGACTTTTAACCATTAGCCTTGCGAAACTAACGGTTACGACAGTAATTAATAAAGTCGCAAAAACTACTACAAATAACGAAACGGCCGCTTTGTGTTTATTATTTAATATCTTTATCATCTAGAAGTATCCCCTTTTAGTATAGCCTAATTATCATTACTTCCCGACCTCACGGTAAAATCAAATTGATCAATATAACAATAGATTGCATCACCGTCAGTTTGATCTGGTGTTTTGCAAGAATTGGTCTTTTTATCTATAGAAAAATCATCATTAGTGCCTAGTACAAACCTAAAACTATAGAGCCTCTGGCCTGTAGCGCCATCCTGTGATGTATCGTACTCGGCAATACTAAAGCTGTGTAGGGCCAGGTTGTGTTCACCAATATCCAACAGCTCAGTAGATTCGATAGGGTTTATGTCTTTCAATTTATTATCATTGGCTGGCCGTAAACAGTATGTCGAACCTGGATCGGACACCTTCACGAATTTTATAGTGTTCTGATTGCGACCTGAATACTTATTAGCGCTAGAATTGCCATAGTTCCATATAAAGCTATATTGCCCCGTACAAAGCCTACCACCCGATTCGTTATTTATATAACTCTTATCTATGTCAAACGGTTGAGTATTGGAGATTGTTCGCTTTAACTCAGTCTCAATCGCACTTCCAGCTTGGTTGACTTCTTTTAAAGTTAATCCTCGATTATATATATTAGAGATTTGTATAACCGTCATAGTAACTGCTAATAGCAAAAGAGAAACAAACGCCATGGCTAGCGTTAACTCAACGATAGTGAATCCTCTATTTTTAGTCGCGTGGTTCATATAACCTCACAATCGTGCCTAAAGTTACCGGAGTAGACTGTCCAGGGCTGTCCCAACATGCTCTGATGTGAAAATCGACATAGCCAGAATGATTGTTAGTATTAGACCTAAGCGCCTCAATCCATATGCCCTGTACAGAAGTAATGTTATCATGAATGTCATAATCTATTTTCGAAAACGTAGAGGCGTTATTAATTGGAACTGCATGTAAGGTGGCCTTTTTTGGATTAATAATAAAGATTTTATTAGGAAGGTTGGGGCAAGAGGCCCCTGTGGTTCCAAAACCCGAAACTGATCCAACTGTTCTGTTAACAACAATATCCTTCCATTTACCGGCTGGCGTGTCACCATAATCTACACCCTCACCACGAAAGGCATTTATATAAGATGCGTTTAAAAATCTAAGCGCCTCAGCCTGTGAGTCTATCTGAGACCGGACTAAAGATATCTCTTGGGCCCTTTGGGCCGTATATAAACCCTGATTCATAATAGCCATACTGCTCACAACAATTAGACTAAAAATAGTAATTGCCAGCATAACTTCAACAATCGTATCGCCGCGATGAGCAATAGTGCGTTTTTTTAGCATCCGCTGTTGTCTCCCCTCGTCTCGACACTGCTGGCATTAGAAGCACGCCGACCTAGGTAAACTGACACATGACTTCCAGTAAACATTCCGTTAGAATTAACACAAATATTCAAATCATTATCTAGATTTATTTGATTAATTATACTAGCTACGTTACTATCACTCAGCTGGCTTGTAGTAGTAAACGTTTTCATCAAGCCACTTTCGGGAGATTTAACAATTAACACGTAGAATTCACTAGGACTAATGATTGAGGCGCCCCACTCAAGCTCATAGGTCTCGACTCCATCATCAATTACTTTAACACTATAGTCCTGTAAAACTTCTATGTCAGTACCCGCTGGAGGTTGGAGCTGGTCGTCATAATAACCTATTACGTTTTTAATAGTCAGTTGGTTAGCGCTGCCTGCATCTTTCTTGATATACTTACCCAGTAGAACGCAGTTTGTTTGTCCTCTGGACAAATTGCCCGCAGAGACACCAGATGAGCTACACTGGACATTATTACTACGAGCATTAATTGGATTAGCTACTTCATTAAACTGCTGCTGGATAACTGATTTTAAAGAAACAACGCTGTCTCGGTATCTTTGGATGTTGATTGACGTACCAGTCCCGACTAAAATGCCCATGATTAGCAGACCCGAAATACCCAAAAAAAGCATAGTTTCAATGATTGTAAAACCGTCATTTTTAAAAGACTTCATTTGAGATTAATTATAGCACAAGCAATATGCCAAAATATGTATTTATAAATAACTAAAAAATACTAGTTGGATAATTTGATAGCCAAGCAGCTTGGCTACTATTAAACCAAGTATCAGAAATGGGCCAAAAGGTATCTTTGAAGTTCTCTTCAGCCTGCCCGCAAACATGCCGGGCATAATAACCAAACAGCCAATTAAGTTAGCAGAAAGCAAGGCTATATAAGATAATTCCCAATCAACCAAAAAGAACGCCATCCCCAATCCTAACAAAACGTCGCCAAAACCTATCCATCTCTTATTTGACGCAAAATATATGAAAAGATACAAACCGCTTAGAATCAAGACACTAACAAGGAGGCTTAGAAATCGGCCTGCGACATCGTTACTGTTAAGAATCGAAAGGAGAGCGTTTATAAATCCGAGGATGATAAAGGCGTAGTTGAGAACGGTAGGTATTTCTAGCCACTTCATGTCATAAACAAAAATCATCGCCAAAACTACGCCAGCAACCAGCCAGATAATAAACTGAGTAATCGATAGAGGCGAATCGATAGGGTTTGGCCATAGTACAAAAGATAGAACAAAAAAAGTAGCCGTGGTAATTTCTATAATAGGCTCTAGATATCCAATTGGCTTTTTACACTTACGGCACTTCCCGCCTAGACTAAGCCAACTAATAACTGGTATTAAGTCATACCATTTTAATTTATACGAACAACTTAAGCAAACTGAGCGATCTTTTACGGGCGATTTGGAGGTTAGTTTTTTTAGTTTTTTATATTCCGCTTCATCAATTTTTTCGCCATTTTTCTTATCATAATCGAGTAGCTTTGCCCGGAACCGCCAGACAGTCGCTCCAACAAAACTCCCCATGCATAATCCAATAATAACTAGGGATAAGTAAGTATACGAATTTTCAATCATGAAACTATCATAGCAATTATTTAAGAAAAACTAAAACCCGCTTATGTTAAGCGGGTTTTTAGTAATCTGCGGTTGGTATTTTAATTATTTACGCAGTGAAATCCGCCACCCTCTAAATAGATCCTGAAAGCAATCTTACGACTTCCAGCGGCGGTTACGGCGTTAGGGCCAGTATCGCTACAAGTGTATCCAGGTGAGAAATATATTCGATTTTGTACGGTTGAATAATCACCGTTAGGCGCAGACAAGGCGGTATTTCTAAGTATAAATTGATACGTGCTATATCCAGTCTGCCCCGATGGCGCTGTGCCTGAAGGGTCGATAAAACTATCCCCAGCAGTTGTAAGGTAAGTGTTCGCAAAAGAAGTAGTAGCTGTAGAGGTTAATGACGCAGATGTTGGCAAGCTACCTCTATTAGAGCTAGAATAACTGTTTATTGCAGTTACTACCCTACTTAGATCGTTCTTTCGTTGGGTATCCCTTTGGTTTCTTTGCAAAGCGGGTAATGCTATAAATACCATCATAAATATCAATGCAGCAATAGCCAAGACTAATACTACCTCAATGATTGTAAAACCTTTATATTTTGTCTTTGTGCTCATAGCTTTTACTACCTTTCTTATGAACTTTTATACATGTTATGCTTAAGCTTTATATTAAACTAATCAATACTTTATGTCTACACGTTTATACCATTCACTAAACTGTATATAGGCAACAAAACAGCTGCTATCATACTGCCGGCCATCACCGCCAATACAACCATCAGCATTGGCTCGATGGTCGTTGATATAGTTCGAATCTGCTCATCCAATTCATTTTCGAATACTTGAGCGGTCTTTCCCATCATCTCATCGATACGACCAGACTGTTCTCCGATTTTTATCATCTGCGGCACTAACGGCAGTATGTATTCTTCGGGTTTTAATGAGTCCGACAAAGCCCTGCCGCCCTTCACCTTATCGGCAGCGCGCATAATGCTTTTTTCTATTATCGTATTATTGGTCGCTTTAGCGGCTAGTTTTAACATATCTAGCATACTTACACCGGTTGCAAGTAAGGTTTGCCCAGTCCTTGCAAAGCGAGCCATGTATAATTTACGAAACATTGGTCCAAAAACCGGGAAATTAAGCTTCATCGTGTCTTTAAACTTTATACCGTCCTCTGTTTTAAGATATTGCATCAAGAAATAAGTCCCGGCCCCGATTATTATAATTGCTAACCACCAAAATTTAGTTAAGAAATTAGCACCGACCACCATGATTTGGGTAATAAATGGGAGTTCTTTTTTGAGATCAACATACAGGCTTTCAACCTGTGGCACTATTGTAAATAGCATGAATGCCATGACGGCTAAAATAACCACTAAAACTATAATCGGATAAGTTAAGGCGCTCTTTATCTTGCTCATTATAGCCGCATCTTTTTCCTGCTGGTCGGCGATTCTCTGCAAGGATTCATCCAGTGTTCCAGAGTTTTCACCAGCACCCACTAAGGCTAAGAATACGGCATCAAAGACTTCAGGATATTTAGAAAAAGATTCAGTTAAGGTCTTGCCACCTTCGATTGAAGCAGTGATGTCCTGAGCAATGGATTGTAACTTTTTGTTTTCAGTTTGTTCGGAGGCTGTGTGTAAGCTTTGAGCCAGAGGCAAGCCAGCGCTAATTAAAGTTGCAAGCTGGCGCGTAAACACGATTTTGTCTTTTGTCGTGATTCTACCTTTTAGTTTTGCAATAATTCCGCCATCTTCGGACTGCTCTTTAAGATTGAGGAGGATAAAACCTTGACTCATTAACAACTTGGCGGCTGCATTTTCGGAATCAGCCTGAACAGTCGACTTAACGACCTTGTTGCTATTCTGATCTCTGGCTTCATAAGTAAATTTTTTCATTAACTAGCCTCGCATTAGCCTTTCAAATTCTACTAGATCAACCGCCACCTCATAGGCGTTATCGTAAGTTATAACACCGCTTTGGACCATATTAACTAATGTTCTATCCATAGTTTGCATACCCTGATCAGCGCCAGTTTGTATGACCGCATCTAATTGATGGGATTTACCTTCGCGAATAATATTTCTGACTGCGGGATTCGTAATTAGAATTTCCGCCGCTGCAACGCGACCGCCACCAATGGCTGGAATTAAGCGTTGGGAACATATGGCCATCAAAATATTAGAAAGCTGAGCTCGAATTTGTGGCTGTTGATGTGGCGGAAAGACATCTATCATACGATCGATAGATTGCGACGCGCTATTGGTGTGTAGAGTGGCAAACACCAAGTGGCCAGTTTCGGCAATAGTTATGGCTGCGCTAATCGTCTCTAAATCTCGCATCTCACCGATTAAAACAACATCGGGGTCTTGACGCAAACTTGACCGCAATGCGGCGCTAAAGCTATAGGTATCATAATGAACTTCTCGTTGAACGACGGCCGATTTTTTAGATTTGTGCGTAAACTCTATCGGGTCTTCAATAGTAACTATATGATGTGAGCGTTCGCTATTAATTTTGTCGACGAGTGCGGCTAATGTAGTTGACTTACCGCTTCCAGTTGGACCGGTAATTAGAACTAATCCTCTAGGATAGTCCGCAAAATTCATAACGACATTTGGTAGACCCAACTCTGTAACACTCTTGATCTCGTTTGGTATTAACCTAAGGGCAGCGGCTAAATTGCCACGTTCATGAAAAGCGTTTACACGGAATCTGCCCAAAGTTCCAAAAGCAAAGCTAAAGTCAAACTCTTTATCTTTCAATAAGATTTGCCTCTGATCCTGATCGAGTATTGCGAAGATTAAAATTTCAATAGTTTGTTCATCTAAGGGGTTAAAGCCCATGATTGGAGTTAACGAGCCATCAATCCTAAGCATAGGCGGAAGGCCAACTTGAAGATGAAGATCGGAGGCTTTCTTTCGAACAACCTCTTCTAATAAAACTTCTATTCTAATTTCTTGACCGCTCATATACCCCCCTTTATGCCATATCTGAAGTTACTCTGTTAACTTCCTCTATCGTTGTTACGCCCTGTAAAACTTTAAGATAACCGTCCTGTCTCATTGTGACCATACCTTGTTCTTGTGCCTTTCTTTGTATCTCTGCACTAGTTGCGTGGGAAATGATTAGTTGTTGGATTTCTTCGGTGACATCCATCACCTCATATAATCCAGCACGACCGCTATAACCTCTTGGTGCTGGATCTTGAGGAGTATCAATTCCCCTTACTAAAGTATAAGCGCTTTGGCCGGCTAGAGGCAAGTCTTTGTATCCCAAGTCTTCCCCAATTCTAACTACTTCCGAAGGCGTCTTTGGCAATAAGTGACCAATTGTTGTTAAAATATTTTGCGTCTCTACTGGGTTAGACTGATAGGATTCTCGTTTTTTGGCGACCCTTCTGACTAATCTTTGGCCAATAATGGTATTAACTGTACTTGCGATCAAAAAAGGCTCTACACCCATATCTAACAACCTCGGCAAGACTCCAGCTGCACTATTAGTGTGAAGTGTGCTAAAAACTAAGTGGCCGGTTAGGGCGGCCTGGACAGCAAGATTGGCTGTTTCGCTATCTCGTATCTCACCTACCATAACTACATCAGGATCTTGACGCAATATTGAGCGCAAGCCACTTGCAAAAGTTAGGCCTACGTCGGCGTTAACCTGTATTTGATTAACCCCTTCCATTTTATATTCAACTGGGTCTTCTAGCGTAACTATATTGACTGCGTTATCTTTTATCTCTTTAATCAAAGCATAAAGGCTAGTTGTCTTACCACTTCCAGTCGGGCCAGATGTCAGAACCATACCGTTCGGACGCCTAATACCTTTTCTAATGGCCCTGAGGGCTCGTCCTGCATAACCCATTTCTTCAATATTAAATGAATTACCCGACTTATCTAAGATACGTATAACGACTTGTTCACCCCATATGACGGGGCTGATAGCTATACGCAAATCTACCTCTTTGCCACCGATATTGACGGTGAATTGACCATCCTGAGGAGTCCTGTGTTCATCTATTTTTAGGTTGGATAAAATTTTTATTCGGCTGACGAGAGCTGGTTCAATACTCTTGGGTAATTGCATAATCTCCCTAAGCATGCCGTCAACTCGACAACGTATTTTTAAGGATCCTTCAAGTGGTTCTATATGAACATCACTAGCTCGTGACTTCATGGCATATTCCAGGATTGTGCTTAACGCTTTGCTAATTGGTGAATCCTGTACAATTGTTTTTACTTCTTTGTTGATCTCTTGGTTAGCTTCGGCCTGACTCGCTTCAGCCGCCGCGTCAACGCTAGAAAGATCAGTCTTGTATTGATTCAAAACATGATGCACGCCAGTCTCGGAGGCCATAAAAACCTTAAGCGGCCTTTCTATTAGGCTAGCTAGATAATCCACCGCCTGAACATTGTTTGCATCAATCATGGCAACAGCTAATCGATTTTGAACCTCCGCCAATGGTACCGCCATCAATCTTTCAGCGACATCTTTTGGTAATAAATCTAGGATGCTTTGATCAATTACGCTATTTGTAATATTGACATAAGGGACTCCGGAAATCTGAGCAATAGCGTGGGTCAACAGTTCGTCATCCACAATGCCACCCTCAACCAGAAGATTAATCAACGGCTTGCTAGACTTCGCAGCAGTAGATTTTGCATTATCTATAACAGATTGGCTAACTAAACCCTCGCTAACTAGCAGGTTGATTAGTTTGGTTTGCATATCTCCTGTAAGCAGTGCCATGCAAACCCCTATTGACTCTCAGACGAATCGTCAGACCTGATTTGTACTTCAACCGCAGGGTTGATAGTATTTTTATTAAAAATATTAGCACTGGGCTCGGTTATACTTGACTCAATCCTATCTATTGTTTTAATAGTGGCGGTTGACTCATCGATCTTGCCGAATATAGATTGCGCAATAAAAAACGCAATAATTACACTTAGTGAGGCTATTAATACTATCATTGCTATGTCAGATTTTTTCATTGTTTTATGACCTTATCTTTTAATTCAACCTTGACCGCGGGTTCGTAAAATGCCCTAGCTTGGGCTGTCAGCAAGCGCACATCGCCTTGATTTTCAATCTTAAATGAAGTCACATCTATAGTCCTAATAGACTTTTCTAAGTTAACGAGTGCCGCAGCTAAGGCGTCCTCTGTTCCGCTAATTGAAAAAGTGAATAAAATCTCGCTAGACGATAACTCTTCCGACACGTCTTGGGCTTCATCAACAACAGCAATATCACCCTCGATTGATTCTATTCCGGCTACTGGATCAACCTGTAGAGATTCTAGTGTCATGCCGTTTATACCGAAAAGCAACTTTTTCTGTAAAGACGCTCCGAGAGCCAAGGAGTTAGCCTCGGAAGGTAGTGCGTCAAGTATAACCTGGAGTGTCTCGTCAGTAGGCTTAGCCTTTGAGTCTATCAAAGCCTGGTTGGCATCAAGCGCCCTGATTTCAGATTTTAGAGCATCAACCTGTGCATTGTTATATTTCAATGTAGATTGTGTTTGAGACTTCTCTTGAAGAACTTTCTCATTAAATAATACGGTCTTTACCAAAAAGACACTAACAACAATCGCAAAGCCAAGTAACACGGAAGCGCCAGCCACCCACATAAACATTCGGCGATTTTCTTTTGCAATTTGATATCTCTTGCGAAGGGCTACTGCCTTAGGTTGCATATTATTCCTCCCCCGTCAGATCTTTGGCTGGATCTGTAAAAATATTCTTAGGAATTCCGACGTATGAATCTGTAACATTACCATTAGTCCCTATAAATACTGATGTATTTTTGGATTTTGGAGAGAATAGGCTCTCGTCATAAACAAAACTGATTGTAAATCTCAGCACCTTCCTGCCGTCAGAGTCTTCGCCATAGCTAACGTCCTTAGTGCTAATATCGGATGCCAAGATGGTTTCTTGTTGATCACCTTCGCTATCTTCATATTTTATTTCAGCACCAGCGATAGTCTTTTTAAAAACTTCTAACGCGGCGTAGCCATTGCTAGCTTGTCCATCTATGGAAATTGTCTTAGAATCAGAATCTACCTCTAGACTAGATATTTTTACATCGTTAGGCGCTGGTGGCATGATGGCAACTAGGACATTGAAGAATCTTGAATACAAATTTTTATTATCATGTAATTCAGATATTTTACTGAGCTGGTTTTGTATTGTAAGAGACTTATCTAAATCTTCAGCTGACGATAGCTCGCTAAATTCTTCATCTATAGTTTTGTCGTAAAGGGCGCTTCTAATATTCTGGACTCCATAAACATAAAATGCTAACAACATTACGACCGCTATCGATATGATGCCTGTTAAAATTGAAAAAGTAACAACTTTAGCGCGAGCCCGTTGAGATCTAATTAGCTCGAGCTTCACATCTGGGATTAAGTTAATCTCTATCATTTCGAGTTCCTTCTTTGCGCCAAGCCAATAACAGTCGCAAACTCAGAAGCAATAGCGCCAAGCTGTTGTTGATCAGCCTGTGAGACATTAACTTTCTGCCAAGGATTGGCAACGGTAGCGACAACGCCGGTTTTAGCTGCCAAATAATCCCCAAACTGTGGCACAATTGCCGAAAAACCAGAAAGCAACATCCCGCTAACCGGAGTGTTCGAATACCGAGTTTGGAAAAATTTGATAGATTTAATTAACTCAGTGGCAAAGTTGTCTAATGTGCCCTCAATCGCCCTATAAACCTGGCCCTCGAGCCTATCTGGGGCTAGGCCAAACTTCAAAATAAATTGCCTAGCCTGGTCCTCTTGGACATTTAGATTCTGGGTCGCAGCCTTAATTAACGAGCTAAGGCCCGTCGGAACAGTCCTGACAAGCCTAGGTGTATCATTATAAGTTATCGCCAGGTCAGTAGATTTTTCACCAACATCGATAATCAATCTAGCGTCAGCCGTGTTTGGAGGTAGAAGCGACCTTATCATAGCGATTGGGTCTGGTTCAGCCGCAATAACATTAAAACCAAGGTTCTCTACAAACTCTAGCCTCTCTTCAGCAAAAGTATTGGCCGTACTGGCAATAAGAACCTCTTGCTGTTTTGGGTCATGGAGTGATTGGCCCAGCAGCGACCAGTCAGCCTTAACCTCATTAGCAGCCATTGGAACATACTTCTCAATTTGGTATTTAATAGTGCTCTTTAGCTCCGCCTCGCTCATAACCGGAACATCTATGACAGTAGTAAATGTCTTGCTAGATGGCAGGCCGATGACGACATCCTTCTCTTTGATACCGCTCTGGCCAACTGCGGTCATAATCACCTCACCAAGTCGGCGCATAGCCTCAGGAGAGTTGCTGGCTGTGACCTTCTCTTCAGTCGAAGCGTATCCATAGTGTTGTAAAGTCCAACTGCCGTTCCCTGATGGAGACAGCTGTACCACCCTAACAGCGGTAGTACCAATGTCTAACGCAAAGAAGTTGCCCAAGCTCTTTATTAATGCCATGTTGTGTTTAATTATACAGAAGCATGAGCATTAAAAGCAAGAGGCAACGGTGATTAAAATCTCGGTGGTAATTCGCGTGTATGGACGGTCCTAATACGACCCTGCCCCAAAGTTCTCGCATAAGCCCAAAGATAGGCATCGGCCCTTAGATTAATAATTTCAGCTGGCTCACCACTATCAGCCCCTGCGCCCGAACCGGCTGTCCTGTAAAGATATAATTTATCAGTCATGACAGGGCCATTGATTGTAAGCTGTTTATTGCACTTACCAACCGTATCGCCAACTTGATCGCATGTTCTTATGGATCCACCGGGAGCGATGAGCCAGGCGTCAACGTTAGTTACGTCTTCATTTATAGTTATGTTCTTTGCAATAATCACTACTTGAGGGATCTGCTCTAAGTTATGCAACGTGGCTGGCGTGTAAGTTATATTACCGGCTATCGTTACATTTTTATCTGGAGCGTTCAATACTATCCACTTATTAGGTGGTATATTAGGTGAACTATTGATAGTGATATCCTGGGATCCGGTAGATCTATACACGCCACTAGCTAGACCATCCAATGAAATAGTCCCGTTAAGATTTCCTACGGCTGAACTGACTGGGAAATTAGATGCTACGTCAGGAATTATTCTACTAGCCGTATCATAATATCCTTTATTGGTCGTGTCATTCGAGCAACTATTCAAACTTGACGGTGACGTGTTTGCAAAAGTTAGCTTACTGTGGTCACACACGTTACCAGGCGCTAAGCCACCACTAAAAGCAGACCCCGAAGCCATGCCAGCAATGCTGCCTCCAGCAAATAGTGCATACTCGCCCCAACTTCCATCCATAGCACTAGACTTTACAGATGTGCTTGTTCGTATATTGCCCTGCACCCATAAATCACCGCCCCAAACCTGCACTTTTGGCTTTTTACCGATTACTACACAGTCTTTTGCTGAATGGGTGGCAGGATTAGTATTGGACCTCGGTGTAACTGATAACCTGAAACAAATTTCAGTGCCAGCATCATAATCAGTGTCTGAAAAAGATAAAACGTTTGTTACGTAGGTAGTTCCAAGTGGAAAAGTTCTTTTTCCAGAGTACGTACTATACGATGCGTACGCGTCGCCCCCAACCTTCTTCTCTAATATATAATCAACGCTACCACTAATCACCTCTCCTGTGTTATTTACAGAAGAAGTTATATTAAAAGATGAGCCAGCTTCAACATAATCGCTAGGATTTAAAGAAACAGAAGGCGCAAGGTTCCAATTTTTGGGGGTTATTGCCGGAAGGCCAGGAAAACCGCCAACCGGGTTAGCGCATTCACGCATAAATCTATACCTGGTAACTCCATTTAACCTGAAGTCTATCGCAGTCCTGGTTTTTTTAGATTCTCTATAGTAATAGTTGTCTCCTGTAGCTCTGTCGTAAAGAGTGTTATCAAAGTTGTAATAGGTAGCTGACCCCAAGTTAAACATAGTTATAGGCCCAAGCCTTAGCGTAAGCTCATTCCATCCCTTATCCTGAACAACTCGGCCATCACTAACAAATCCACTGGACTTACACTGGCTAAAGGTAGTATCCAGCATAGTACAAACAATAAAAGCTGATCCGGTCCTGCTTTGGCCGGTTATGTTATTTTTATCTTTCAAAAACTGCACAAATGCCGACTTAGTTCTTACATTATTTGGTATAGACATTGTCTTAGACTCATAATCTCGAGGCAGAACATAAGTTCCATCTTCACCATAATCTCTATCGGTAAAGTAACCTTTAGACATCGCCGAAGCGGCGCCGTTAGAGTAAAGGGTTACTACTAGCAGGCTTAAAAGAAATATTGTTAATAGAACTAAACTTTTATGTTTCAAAGGTCGCTTCATTTCATTGCCTTAAGTTCATTAATAATACCTTCGAAATGTCTTATTTCGCCACCTGACATTACATAGTTATCTGGCACATATTCTATAGCTCTCTGGTAGTGATAGATGGCTTGACTTATATCACCGGCAGCACGATAAGTAAGCGCTATATACTCTTCAATATCACTTGATTTTGTTGGATTGGTGATATTTTTTATGTCATCTACCGCCACAGAGTAATTCTTGTCATCGCGGTGTATGGTGGCTTTATTCATAATCAAACCATCTTTTAGCTCTGCGTCATTAGACTGTTTGATTTTCTGTTCATAAAGCTTTATCGCCTCTTCTTTTTTGTTATCTGCCAGTAAGACTTCCGCTTTGCTAGACACCTCCTTGATAATTTTATTCCTGTCAATATCGCTAAGATTAGTGCTATTAACCGTTCCGTCCGAAGCTCGGTTGCTACCTTTATAAATAAGCGCATAGGCTGCAGCACCCACTATTACTAAAAAGATGATAGATAACAATATAGTTAAAGCTTTTGATTTTAAAGCGCGAACTTGAAAGATTTTACTTGACCGAATATTAGGCTTCAACTTAATATTTCTCCTACGCTTAATAGCATAAAAACAAACAGAAGCACTGCCGATACTGATGCAAGTGGTACTAATATTTTTTTATTATTTATACCTTCACCAATCACGCTCACCCATCTTCTTTTTGTTTCCTTTCAAAATAATAATAGCATAAAAACTTTAAATCTACAGTAAGTCGGGCCTATCGTATTTATAATTTATCTCTGTTATAATGCCTTTATGTCTTTATCAATTGGAATCGTGGGGTTGCCGAATGTTGGCAAGTCTACTTTATTTAACGCACTGACAAAAAATGATATTTTGGCAGCTAATTACCCTTTCGCAACAATTGAGCCAAACACTGGCATAGTCCCGGTGCCAGACGAAAGATTAGATAAACTAGCTGAAATTTATCATAGTGAAAAAATAATTCCAGCCACTGTAACTTTTGTCGACATAGCCGGACTGGTCGCCGGTGCTAGTCAGGGTGAGGGTTTGGGAAATAAATTTTTGGCAAATATTCGCGAATGTGAAGCAATCGTCCATATTGTCCGAGCTTTTCATAATGATGATATCGTTCATGTCTCAGATAAAATCGAACCAGCAAAAGACATTGAGATTATCAATACGGAGTTGATATTAGCTGACATACAAACAATTGATAAATATATTGCTAGACTTCAAAAAGAGGCCAAAGCTAGCGCTAGTAAAAAAGCTGAGTTAGAAGAAATCTTGAATATTAAAGAAGAGCTCGAACAGGGCAAAATCCCTAATTATAAAAAACTAACCGAAAATAAAGATTTCAAATCATTACAACTTTTGACGATGAAACCTGTCATTTACGTATTCAATATTGACGAAGAAACGCTTTCAAACCAAGAAAAAAAGAATGAACTATCCGCCTTAGTTAAGTCAAGTAAATCAATATTTGTCTGCGCAAAAATCGAAGAAGAATTGAAAGACTTGCCTCAGTCCGAAGCAACTGAATTACTGGAAAGCTATGGCGTCAAAGAAACCGGATTACTGCAGTTAATTCACGCCGCTTATGACATATTAGGATTACAAAGTTACCTAACTGCTGGACCAAAAGAAGTGCGGGCTTGGACAATAAAAAAAGGCTCTACAGCCCCGCAAGCCGCCGGCGTAATACATACCGATTTTGAGCGAGGTTTTATAGCTGCGCAAATTGTCGATTATGATGATTTAATCTCTGCTGGATCTGAACTTGCCGCCAAGTCATCTGGAAAAATTCGCACCGAAGGTAAGGACTACATAATGCAGCCTAACGACGTAGTTGAGTTCCGCTTTAACGTCTCCAAATAAAACATCCAGGGTCCAACCCTGGCTAAGTTTTATTTAAGCTAAATTAAAGTATTAGGTTTTATTAAATTTTTCTTAAGCTTATTTTAATAATTAAAATAGTAACTTCGATATTCTATCGACTCCTAAATAATATTCCCTATCGTCATTTATAAAATCTAGGTATTCTATCGGGCTCATATCGCATATAAGCTCATAGTCTAACCAGTCAGCATTCTTTTTTCCAAGCCAATAATCTAGGCTAGACCACTCATATTCTAAATAATCGGCTGGATTACGATGAATATAGCGAGTCAAAAACAATAAGTAACTTTCATCCTTTATCTGTATAGCCTTAAAATTACCTTGGAATAAAGCTCCAACGCGATTATATTTATTATTAAAATAAGTGACATATGATGAACAAACGGATCTTAGCAATTTCGTTATAGAATCTAACTCAGTTTGATAAATTATCATATGGAAATGATTAGGCATTAAACAAAAAGCGATTAAACTAACCTCCCCGCCTAGAAAAATGTAGTTACGACCGCGTGAGTCTTTGGTGGGCTTATTAGACAAATAGCGTTTCAATAAACTTTCAAACGTAGCGTAATCTTGATCGTCTATAAAAATTTTACGTTTTTCTACTCCACGATTATAAATATGGTAGTAACTGTTGGAGTTATAAGTTTTGATTATATTACGACATGGCATAAATACATAATACAGCGATTCTTAAGCTTTTTAACAGTTTTTTATAATAAACCTAGTCATCCAAGGTCCAACCCTGGATGACTCTTGAGCGTTGTCGTAGATATATAACACAGCAAAATTTAAGTTTTTTTAAAGCAAATTTACAGAATATCAATTTTGCAGGGTTGGACCCTGGATGATTAAGTAGAAGCGTTCGCGATTCCCCTTTTCGCCGGTAACTTCGCTGTCGCGTTTATTTTTGATAACAAAATATCGACGCGACCAAGCTTCAAAATCACGTAAAATTTTACGGCGCATGGCCTCATTTTTGATCACACCTTTATTTGTCTGGCCCTTGCCAGCCTCAAATTGCGGTTTTAGCATTGCCACTATTTTAGTATTTTTGTCAGATAGATTGTTGGCTATGTGAGGCAATATTTCGCGCAAAGAAATAAATGAAACATCGATTAAAATAATGTCGGGAATCTTTTGCAAACGGGTGGCGCGAGGCGGGGCAACACCCGAAAATTGTTTCGTCCCAGACGAAAAATTTTTAGGGGTGGACCGAGCGACAGGACCCGTAGTTACGCTCCTGATATCTGTTTTTTCATATAGATCCACCCTTTTGTCATCGCGTAATTTAGGATGTAGTTGTTTGGTGCCGACATCGACGGCTATGACTTTTTTAGCACCATGCTGCAATGCATAATCCGTAAAACCACCAGTGCTACTGCCAACATCTAGGACTATTTTATTTCTAAAATCTAACTCTAAAACTTTGGCGACTGAAGCAAGTTTGAAACCAGCTCGACTGACATATTTTTCCTCCAAATCTAACTTGATGTCGCTATTTTCATCGACAAAATATCCAGATTTTTTAACAACTTCACCGTTAACTCGCACTTTACCGAATTTAATAAAATTCTCTGCCTGAGAGCGACTTAAAGCTAAACCGCGCCTTACAACCTGATTATCGAGTCTACTTTTTTCGCTCACGATAGCTACCATCCTCGGTGCTAACACTTATAATATCGCCAGTTTTAATAAAGGCCGGTACTTTAATAGTAATACCAGTTTCAAGCTTGGCGTCTTTTTGAACGTTACTAGTAGTATCACCCTTAACGACATCTTCGGTGTAAATAACTTCCAAAAAAAGATTTTTTGGTAAATCCACATTAATAATTTGATTATTAAATAGTTGTAAAGTTACTTCGTTACCCTCTTTTAAAAACCCAGAAGCAGAATCAACAATATCAGCCGATAGTTCAAATTGCTCAAAACTAACTGGATTCATAAAGAAATAATTATTTCCATCATTGTATAAGTATTGAACAGTTTGATTCACGACCTCCGCTGGCTCGATTTTTTCTTGACCCTTAAAAGTCTTGGGCAGAACACTACCGTCTATCAAGTTCTTAATCTTAACGTTGACAATACTGCCGCCTCTACCCATAACTTTTTGTGAATACTCAACAACCCGAAAAGGTTTATTGTCAATCTGAATGACTACGCCTTTTTTAAGATCCGTTGGAGAATACATAAACTTATCCTTGAGCTACAAAAGGTAGTAGGGCTAGATGTCTCGCCCTTTTAATGGCGACTGCTAGTTGTCTTTGTTGCTTGGCGCTTAGACCAGTTTTACCAATTGGTTTAATTTGGCCGTAAACATCAATGTATCTTTGAAGGGTTTTTACATCCTTATAATCAAAATAAACTGGAGTATCTTTTTTAAATCTTTTTACTGACATATGTGTCCTTTCTGCTTAAAATGGAATTTCGCTTAAATCAATTGGTTTGTCGTCGATGTCTTCTATGACAACATCTTCGGTTTTCTCGGACGAGCTAGAGCTAGATGAGCCTGAAGGTCTGCTATCGTTTGGGCCATCCAAGAAAGTTACGTCGGTAGCAACAACGTCTATGCGACTTTGTTTTTTGCCAGTCTCTTTATCTTCCCAGCTATCTTGGCGTAATCGCCCTTGGACTAGGACTCGCCTCCCCTTAGAAAGATACTGGACAACTAACTCACCCAATTTTTCCCAAGCAGTAACGTTGAAGAAATCGGCAGTATCTCCACCATCGGCTGATTGACCACCGCGATCAACTGCGATACTAAAATTAGCAACAGTTTTGCCGGTAGTAGTTGTGCGCTGTTCTGGGTCGCGAGTTAACCTGCCCATTAAAATTACTTGGTTAATACTTTTTGCCATGGGATTTACTCCTCTTTTGTTGCATCTTCTGATGCGTTAGCTTTTGCTTCTTCTAGGGCCTTGCGACCTTTTTCATCCACCGTTACTAAAAGATAGCGCAATACTTCGTCTGTAATATTCAGAGTATTGCTGATTTTTAATGGAGCACTAGCTGGTAATTTTAGTTCAAAATAAACATACACCGCAAAATCTTCGCGCTTGATGCGATAAGTTAGTTTTTTCTTACCCCAGTTATCTTCGCGAACTATCTCGCCGTCATTAGCTTTGATAAGATCACGCACTTTATTAAGCGGAGTCTCTAGGTCCACTTCTAGATCTGGGTGAATTAGAACCGTTAGTTCATATTCCTTCATTAGTTTCCTCCTCTGGAATCTGCGCGTTGAACGCTTGATGCTTGTATTTTTTTACAAGCCGAAGTTAATAATAGATGCATTATATCAGTGTTTTAAGTAAAAATCTAGAGGTCAGGTTCGTCTGTTATGCCGTACTCGTCCATGCTGTCGACTAAGACTTCTCGAGGCCTAGCACCATTTGCTGGGCCAACGACGCCTTGTTCTTCCATAGTATCGATTAGTCTAGCTGCTCGAGCGTAGCCTACGCTTAAATGTCTTTGTAAGGCGCTGGCGCTGGCTTTACCGCTATTGACGACAAGGCTAACTGCCTCCTGATACAATGCGTCATTACTGCCACTATCAAAATCCATGACGACGCCGCCCTTGCCATTTAAATGGACCGGCTGACTCACCACCTGATCATTATATTGCGGAGGAGATTGCATCCTCAAATAATCCATAACATCATGAACTTCTTTATTAGAAACCCAGGCTCCTTGAACGCGGCGCATACGACTTGAGTCGGTAGTTGATAGTAACATATCACCGCGACCTAATAGTTTTTCAGCACCATTTTGATCGATGATGATACGACTTTCCATCTGGTTGGAAACCGCAAAGGCTATCTTGGCTGGTATATTAGCCTTAATTAATCCAGTAATAACATCTTTGCGCGGACTTTGAGTAGCAACGACTAAATGCAATCCAGCCGCACGACCCTTTTGAGCCAGCCTAATTACCAAACTTTCGAAGTCTTTCGGAGCGGCCTGCTTTAAGTCGCTTAGCTCATCAATTACAATGACGATATACGGCATAGCGCCATCTTCATGCTCTTGCTGATTGCCATTTTCATCCTGTATTGCAATCTTGCTACCTCGAGATTTAATGTCGGCGTTATAATCTTGTATCGTTTTAACTTTGTTTTCAGAGAGTAAAGCATATCGCCTCTCCATCTCTTGAACACACCATTTTAATGCACTTATAACCTTTTCTGGTTCAGTGATAGTTGGAGTCAAAAGATGAGGGATATCTTCATAGGCGGTCATCTCTACGCGTTTTGGATCGATTAAAATCAGTTTCATATCACTTGGGCTATTGTGGTACAAAAGGCTCATTAGTAGCGCATTAATCATTACAGACTTACCAGCTTTAGTTTGACCGGCTATCAATAGATGCGGCATATCACTTAAATCACCTAAAATGACATCGCCCGAGATATCTCGCCCTATCGCAAAAGTTAAGGGTTCAACACTCTTCTTCCATTGTTTACTATTTAAAATAGCGTGCAAACGGACATCGGCGCCTTTTTTATTTGGCATCTCAATACCAACGAATTTTTGACCTGGGATCGGCGCCTCAATACGAAGACTATCAGCCTCAAGCGCACTGGCTAGATTTTTTTCTAAAGCCGTGATTTTATCTAGTCTAACCCCTTTAGCCGGTAACAATTGGAACTGAGTAACGCGAGGACCGATGTTAGCCCCTTCCATTTTGACCTCTATATCGAAATCGCTCAAAGTGTCTTGAATAATTTTGGCATTTAGCTGAACATTGCCCGGGTCGGCTGGTGATTGATTTTTTTCTAAAAGATCTAAACTTGGAAACTTCCAGTTAGGGTCGCTGACAGTCACTAATGCAGGCTTGTCGTCTACTGGTTTATCGAGGTTAGCGCTGGTATTTTTTCTAAAACCTCTCCCAGAATTGGGTTCTTTGCCAGCATTTACGGTTGGGACAGCCGCCTTAATAGCTAGACTCGAACCCACCGAAGACCCGTCTAAGGCGGCGGCGTTCTTCATGACTTTTGCGTTAGCATCGTCTTCTGAAGGATTAGGGCGGATAATACTCCAGAGGGCTTTAATGGCCGTAGCCGGTGAAATGCTCATAACATACAGTAGTGTAATAATAATTAATAATATATATAAAAAAGTGGCGATCCCAACATTCACCATCTTTAAAACGCCAGTGTTAATCAGGTTTCCTACAAAACCACCAGTCAACTCAGCTGAATCACCTTTTAACAATCCGAAAAGAGCTGCAAACCATACAATCGCTAAAAAGGCCGCAACCTTAACAGTTAGCGGCAACTTATTATCTTCAGCCTTAAAAATTCCGATAGATATATAAGCAAATATCATAGGAACAATGTAAACAGCGTAGCCAATTGTCTTAACGGCGACATCATAAAGCCATTCAAGCACAGGACCACCAGCATTAAACCAAGCGACAACGAACAAAATAGCAACGGCCATTAAAACAAGCGCCCAAACCTGGGACCAAAAACCATCAGGTAAATTATGTTGTGGCGACTCTTTCTTCACCTGTTTCTTTTTGCGAGAATATTTTTTCTTTTTTGGCATAACTTACCTTATTATAAGCAATTACTTAATATATTGTATAAGTATATTATAGCAAAATTTACTACGTTTTGCAAGGTCTATACGGTTAATACTCTCGGCGGGTAAAATGGTTAAGGGTGCGGAATTTATTGTCACTATCGTTTGATGATTTATCGTCACCATTTGGCTTGTTCGACCTATTCGGCTTATTTGTTTGACCAGATTGGCCAATTTCATTAATCACAGGAATAACAATTGGAGTGCGTCTCGTTTGGTCATACAGGATGTGGGTTATTTCTTCTTTTAGCTCTTTCTTGACAACATCGAGATCAATCTTTTTGGATGAAAAAACACGAGCGACTTTTTGTTTTAGATATTGCCTTATCATACCCATCAACTCCTCACTATCTCTTAGATATATGAAGCCTCGGCTAATGATATCGGGGCTGGTCAACAATCGTCCAGTTCCGCGTTGGACAGTTAAGACTACGATAAACATACCTTCAGAGGCCATGTGTATCCTATCCTTCAACACCACTTCTGACACGATTGCGCCAGCATCATCATACATGATTCCACCAACCTGAATTCTGCCGGTTTTTCGCATTCCGTCTGGTACTATTTCTAGTATGTCGCCACTATCACAAACAAATATATTTTCTGGCCTAACCCCACATTCTTTTTCAGCTATACCGGCGTTGTGTGCTAGCATGTGAAATTCACCGTGGATTGGCATATAATATTTTGGATTTAAAGCGTTAATTAGCATAACGTGGTCATCATGATAAGCGTGCCCCGAAAGATGTAGCGGACCAATGCCGGTCAAATGAGACTTACCGTTCTGAATAACATCACTGCCCTCTCTCATCAAGCCGTCAATAGTTCTAACGACATACTTTTCATTGCCTGGGATTGGATTAGAGCTAAACACAATCACGTCAGAATTCTTAATTTTAATGTATTTATGGCTTCCGCTGGCCATGCGATTCAAGACGGCGTTAAGCTCACCTTGAGAACCAGTACAGATTATGGTAACTTTACTATCCGGCAACTTGACTATGTCTTCCATCTTTACGACGACGTCTTTAGGGATTTTAATTATGTTAGTTCTAAGGGCAACTTCTAGGTTTTGTATCATGCTATAGCCAGCAAAAGCGACTTTTCTATTATGAACCTTAGCCTCTTCTAAAATAGTTTGCATACGGTGTATTTGACTACTAAAACAGCTAATCATAAGCCGGCTATTTGGATATTTATCCATGACTTGGCCCATACTTTCTTGAATATCAAACTCACTATGAGTATGCGTACCGTCTGATTCAGCATTGGTTGATTCATTCATTAAAAGTAATATACCCTCTTTTGTGGCGACTTCAGTTAACCTGGCAATATCAAATTTTTTACCATCGACTGGATGTTCTTCGTTTCGCCAGTCTCCCGTGTGTACTAGAACGCCAAGCGGCGTACGAATAATCAAAGCGGCACTGTCTGGTATAGAGTGCGCCGTCCTGACAAACTCTACCTCAAAATTATCACCAACCTGAACTCGTTCGTGTTCGTCGGGATTGACTGTGATGTATTGAGGCGTGTAGTCCTCGGTTGACTCTTCCATAGTTTTTTGAATCATGCCTAATGTAAACTTCGTGCCATAAACTGGAGCAGGAATCTTATGAATAATATGGCGGAAGGCGCCAATATGATCCAAGTGGGCGTGGGTAAAAAGATGCGCCCTAATTTTATGCTTATTTTCCTCTAAATATGTAGTATCCGGTGTTATGTAATTAATACCAGGATAGTCAGCACCTGGAAATAGAAATCCACAATCAATGACGATAATGTCGTTATCATATTCTATAGCCATCATATTTTTGCCAATGCCCATTTCGCCAAGTCCACCAATCGGAATAATTTTAACCTTTGGGCCGTTGAATCGCGGTTGCTTTTTTTGATCGGCCGGACTAAATTGACGGCCATCGTAGCCGTTATACTTAGATTTATTGACAGGTATATTTATGAGATGCTGACTAGCACGTAAATTAACATTCTCGCTTGTGCGGCGCTGGGCTCGAAAGGCTTCGCCTTTTCTAACGGTAGTGTGGTTCAAGACCGTATTATCTGATTTTTGCCTAAGATTTGATGGTCGTTTATTAACGTCATCACTTTTTACTTCTGAGAGTCTTCTTTGACCCATATTATTGTTTGCTCCTTTTTCTCCAAAACCTTAGCGATGGAGGATGCTTATTTATTATTTTTTAATACTTCTATTATTTTTGGTAACTTCTTGAAGTCTTCGATTAGGACCTTACGCATACTGCCGTTATATAAAGCAGCGGCCGGATGATAAAGCGGAAATATAATTATTTTTTTATCAGCAAAGACTACCCTTTTTGCTTGACCGTGTACAAGACTTATTTTTTGATTTGGCAAAAAATATTCCATACTATGTCTGCCTAGTGTAACTATTATTTTGGGATTAATGACGCCAAGCTGTCGGATCAAATATGGCCAAAAAGCTGATTTTTCATCTGGCAAAGGATCGCGATTATTTGGTGGTCGATACTTAACTATATTAGTTATATAAACTTCATCGCGCCTAACGCCGATTTCGCCCAACATTTCATCTAAAAATTTGCCAGCTGCACCAACAAATGGCAAGCCCACTTCATCTTCATTTTTACCTGGGGCTTCGCCAATAAAAACTACTTCAGCGTTAATATCACCGTCACCCATGACAAGGTTCTTGGCATCTCGAGCCAAATCTGGGCAGATATTATTGGATACAATATCTGCCTTAATTTGTTCAAGAAGAGTGTTTTTATCTTTCTTCACTTTCGTAATCACAAGAATAACCTTATTGGTCTAATACTAGCACAAAATCCGACAAAAATCAATCTTTAGTGCTCGTGGCTACTTTATTTCAGTGTTAGCGGCTTTGATGCTAAGGCTCAATCTGCCTCTGTCGTCAATGCCGATTAGCTTAACTTTAACTATTTGACCTTCGCTCAAGACATCTGTGACTTTTTCGATTCTCTTATCGGCTAGTTCGCTAATATGAACCATTCCATCGATGCCTGGTAGGATGTTCACAAAAGCGCCAAAGTCTTTAATACTAACCACTTTACCATCATAAATTGTTCCGACTTCAGGCTCTTCAGTCAGGCCCTTAATCCAATCGATTGCTCTGTTTATCGAATCGGCGTCAACAGCCGCAACAGTTATAAGGCCGTCTTCAGCAATGTCAATTTGGGCGCCAGTCTCAGCTGTAATACTTTTGATTACGTCACCACCTTTACCAATAACGGCGCCGATTTTATCAGGATTAATCATTATCTTCTCGATGCGTGGTGCGTACTTGCTAATAGCCTTTCTTGGTTCGGACAAAATTTCAAGCATATGCTTTAGGATAAAAGCACGTCCAGGCTTCGATTGTTTCAAAACTCCCGCCAATATATCGACCGGCAGCCCATGGACTTTCATATCCATCTGAAGGGCCGTGATACCATTTTCAGTGCCAGTTACTTTGAAGTCCATATCACCTGCAAAATCTTCGGCATCAGCGATATCGCTGAGTATATAAGGTGTCTCTCCGTCTATCATTAGGCCCATAGCAATACCTGAAACCGGCGCTTTGATTGGGACGCCGGCATCCATCAAGGCCAAGCAACTACTGCAAGTAGCTGCCATTGATGTCGATCCGTTTTGGCTCATAATTTCAGTGACACTTCTGATGGCGTAAGGAAAGTCTTCAATTTTTGGTAACACCGGCTCAAGCGCGCGTTCGGCAAGATATCCGTGACCAATTTCTCGACGGCCAGGACTGCCTAACCTACGCACTTCACCAACCGTAAAACCAGGGGCATTATAATGATGCATATAATGTCGTTCGGAATCATTAAACTCCATGGTATCGACCATTTGAGCAAAGCTTAAAGGTGCCAATGTAACAATGTTCATAGCCTGAGTAACACCACGGGTGAATATACTTGATCCATGCGCCCTAGGCAATATGCCAACCTCTGAAGATAGCGGACGAATTTCGTCTAGTTTACGACCGTCTGGCCTAACTTTTTGTTCAATAATCCCCTTACGCACATCGGCGTGAAGAGCGTTTGTGAAAGCTTCATCATATTCATCGCGCATAACTTCATATTCAGACTGCTCCATGCCCTCTGCCATCTCTTCATGGAAAGCCCATCTTATAGTGGAAACTAGCTCGTTTCTTTCAGGGTAAGGCTTTCTCACAGCATCACCTAATTTGCCGCTGACCCACTTATTAACTTTAGTCTGGAGTTCTTCGTTTGGCTTAACGAGTTGATACTCAAGCTGAGCGGGAGCGACTTTTTTGACTAATTCATTTTGCAAATCTATTGCTGATTGATAATTTTCAAATCCCCATTTTATAGCTTCGGCGACCAAGTCTTCGCCGACTTCATTAGCTCCAGCTTCAACCATAGTTACGCCGTTTTTTATACCAGCCACAACTATGTCGATATCACTTTGCTCTCTCTCTTCAGGATTCAAGAAAGCCTTAAACTCACCGTCGACCCTACCAATCCTAAGGCCAGAAACAGGGCCATCAAATGGCGTACCAGTTAGCATTAAAGCACTGCTAGCGGCTATCATCGCAATGACATCCGGCCTAAAATTAGGGTCACATGACAAGACGCTAGAGACGACTTGTATTTCTTGACGATAGCCCTTTGGAAATAGTGGTCGAATAGGCCTGTCAATTAATCGGCCAATCAAGACGGCATCATCACTAGGACGGCCTTCTCGCTTTATAAATCGGCTACCAGAAATTTTGCCGGCTGCATAAAATTTTTCCTCATAATCGACGCTCAACGGAAAATAATCCAGAACAACAGGCCTGCTACCGACCATAGCGGTTCCTAAAATTACCGTTTCGCCGTAGGTTACTAAAACGCTGGCAGTAGTCCTAAAACCAACTTTATTTACTTCTAGGGTTAGTTTTTTACCGCAAAAATCGGTTGAAACCGAAAAAATTTCCTTGCCATTAGGATTAATTATAGGCATACTTATATCTCCTTATTTGCGCCTTTTATTTTTGGCTAATAAGTAACGGGTACAGGAATTCGTTATTCAGCGAACTTCTCTATCCACCACCTATTGACCGAGCGCATTACTCTTGTATTATACCACGACTACACAGTAGAATTAAAAAACTCCGCGCTTTATTTGCGGAGTTTTAAGGCTGAGACGGTTTTCTTATAAGCCTCGAAATCTTTTGTTTCGAGATATTTTAATAGCTTTTTACGCTTACCAACCATCTGGATAAGACCGCGACGAGCCATATTATCATGCTTGTTGGTCTTTAAATGATCGGTTACCTCTTTGATTCGCGCCGTTAAAACAGCCGCTTGAGCCTCTGGGCTACCGACATCTTCCTTGTGTTTTTGAGTCAAAGCAAAAGCTTTAACTTTGTTGTCTGCTGTAATCATCAGATATGCATTGTATCAAGCTTCCAAAAAAATATCAACACCTTTATTTATCAAAATCGTAAATTTTTATCCCTGTTTTAAGATTGACATTTCACCGGTTAAATGCTAAAATAAGCGAGTAATGTGGGAAATTGCGAAATATACTTCGCATAAACAAGGTTTTATGCGAACAGTTGTTAGTTTTGTCTTAACTGTCTTTTTGGCTGTTATTTTCGTATCTCTCTTTAATACCCAACCAGCTTCCGCCGCTGATGCCAGCTGGAAGGATATGAACTCGATTACTTACAATGGAAATGACTATAAAGGCCCCCTATCCGAAGCAACAAATCAGGAATTGGGCCTAGATAAATCCAACAAAACCTTCTCTTACGTTGAGCCAGTCACAGCTAATGAAGATCGAACCACACCCAAAGACCGAAAGATCCATATAATATACTTCGAGCCAAATGCCGATCTAGCAACGGCCGTAAACGCGAAGTATAAAACGTATACATACATTAGCGCTAACGAATTTACTAGCCCCTCGTCAGAGACGGCGATTACTGTAGATACGGCTCAAGCGACCAATAGCCCAAAGACTTCATCTTGCGACGTCTCGAGCGGAGTGGGATGGATTATATGTCCAGTAACAAACTTTTTAGCCAGTGGTATGGACTTTGCCTATAAGGCTCTGAGTGACTTCTTGTTCGTGAGGCCAATGTCTGCAACCCAAGACGATGCGTTATTTAGGGCCTGGTCGTACATGCGAAATATCGCAAATATTGCTTTTGTTATCGCATTCTTAATAGTTATATACTCTCAATTAACAAACTTTGGTGTTAGTAATTACGGTTTAAAAAAACTATTGCCTAGATTAATTATCGCAGCTATCGCAGTTAATCTTTCTTATTTAATATGCGCCGTAGCAATTGATGCCTCTAATATATTGGGTTATTCTTTGCAGGACATATTCATATGGATAAGAAATGGCCTCGTAGGCACAACTGGCAACAGCTGGGACACCGATAGTTGGAGTAGTATAGCAGGATTTGTCTTATCAGGTGGAACCGCAGCAACTGCCGGCACAATAGCCCTGTTCTCAACATTATCTTATTACGGAGTAGCCGGATCATTATTTCTAATACTACCCTCCCTCGTTTCCGGCCTAATGGCCGTTTTAGTTGCTTTAGTCATAGTCGCTGGTCGGCAAGCAATGATAACAATTTTGGCGATTATTTCCCCGTTAGCTTTTGTAGCATATTTACTGCCCAATACCGAAAAGTTATTTGAAAAATGGCAGTCTACCTTCTTGACGCTTCTGGTATTATTCCCGGCGTTTTCTATTGTATTTGGTGGCGCCCAGCTAGCTGGAGCGGCAATTATACAAAACGCCAGTTCGATTAACACCATTATATTAGGTATGCTAGTCCAAGTTTTCCCTTTGTTTGTAACGCCAATGCTGATTAAATTAAGCGGTTCAACGCTAGCCGGGCTTGCCAATATTGTAAATAACCCTAACAAGGGCCTTATCGATAGAACTCGTAAATTTGCAGAAGATAGATCGGAAAATATCAGGGCTAAGCGTCTAGCTGAGGATTTAAAACCTATAAAAAATCCAAATTCACGCTTGGGCAAGATTAGAAGATATTCTATCGGCAAAAGAGCTGCTCAAACTATGGACCACAATAGGCGCCGACGCGAATACGATAGAGCTGCCGACAACGCCACGACTGATGCTAGGTGGTATAACTCCTCAGATTACAGGAATATCGATCAGAGAATGCGCAAAGCAACTGAAAGCAAGGCTATTGGTGAATTAAGGTCTGAGGGAAGATACCTCAGCTCTGCAACTCATGCAAGACTAAATACTAAGGCATATAATTTCAATACTGCTAAGCAACTCGCCGAGCAGACCGTAGAAAGAGACTTAAATGCTCTAATCCAAACTGACAGTACGATGATAGTTAGGGAAGCCCAACTTAGGACTACTATCAGACAAAATGAGCAGCAAAAACTCAACTTAGATAATGTATTTAAAGATCTAGAGGGAGGTGTAGACACTAGCCAGGGCCAACACTTAGCAAGATTCGTGACCATTAATGCGGACATAACTAGAGATGTTGCAATAGCCGGGCTGGTCACAAAGAGCGCCCAAAGGATGCAAGGCAAGATTGTTTATGAGGCATTAAAAGACACTCAGACTGTAGCTGGCTTCGATGCTCAAGGACAACCTCTAACATTCGCTGATATAGCTGGTGGAATTGATCCACTAGGAGCATCCCGCGCTCGAGCAGCCGCAGAATCCGAAAGTGCTAAAGCCCTGTCTGAAAATGCCGCGGCCGCCGGTATATTATTAGAGAATAGTAATTTAAGTGATGACGAGTGGTTTGAAGTAGCTAGCGGAACCCTTCCTGGTCCTGGCAATGCTAGGTCTACTATAGAGCAACAGATTGCGGCTGTTCAAAAAATAGTTCAGGTAGGCTACGAACCTCATATAGCTAGACTCATAGAAAAAGTATCTCAGAGGAATATTGATGCACAAAATGGCGCAGATGACCAAGAAGAAGTCATGAAACTACAAAAAGCACTTGGCGTAACCTTGGCTCCAAGCTCCAAAAAACCCCAATACTTCCCTGGTCCTAAGCTTGGTGAGTTGTCTAGGGGCGCCATGACCGATACTGTTCGAGACCTAGTGGCTAGCACGTTAGTTGATGAAGACTTGTCTATGGAGTCGTTTGGTAATATGTCTCTTAAAGAAATGGAAAGAATTAATAACACATTAACTGATGGTAGGCCTATCACAAAGGTTGACCATCGTGGAGCTGTTATGGATTTCGAAGATGAATCCAGATGGGCTTTATATGACAAGATTGACGAGACGCTTAAGAGCGATATAGCCAAGAATAAGCTAACCTCAAAGCAAGTTGCAGAACTTAAGGATATGATGGCTAACCTAACTAGAGGCTTGCCACCTAGGAATCCTTAGAAAACCCCTCTAATCCTTCTGCTTCATCAACCGACCATTTACTAATCGATACCCGCCTAAGCTGGTTACAATATGCACCAGTTTCTAGGCTCCTCCCAATATCTTCAGCCAGTGACCTTATGTATGTACCGCTAGAAACATGGGTGCGGATTTTTAATTCGGGGTATTTATAATCGATTAAATCGAGACTGGATATCTCGACCTCCCTTTTAGGCATCTCGATAGCCTGGCCTTTTCGAGCTAGTTTATAAGACCTCTCGCCACCAATTTTAATAGCGCTGTAAATTGGTGGTGTTTGAGTTATTTTACCGACGAACTTTTTTAAAGTAGCCTCAACCTCTTTTGGCGTTGGCTCATCTTTTGAAACGTCAACAATTTCACCCTCTGGATCACCGGTCGAACTGGTTTTCCCCAGAATAATTGTAGCTTCATAGACCTTATCTAATTCGCTATATTTTTCGGCATTTTTACATTCTTTACCAATAACCAATATCATCAGCCCTGTAGCAAAAGGATCTAACGTGCCAGTGTGGCCAACCTTAATCTTTTTTCCGTATTTTTTAGTTAAAAAACCGCGAACACGCGCCACTACGCCAAAACTAGTTATACCAGCGGGTTTATCGATTAATATAATTCCTTCTTCCATTTCGTACAGTATAACTTGACTATTATCAAAATAAAAACATCTCGGTATTTAAATACTAAATTCTAATAGCTATATTCCAAAAGCTAACCTTAGTTTGGTATTTTGAATTGACCAGGATCGCTGGACACTAATTGAGGCGGCAGAGTTGAAGCCTCTGGTTGAGCTATTGGGCTGTCTACTGGCTCCTCCGATAGTGGCGGTGGAGCAATCGTGTTGTTTATATCCCCAACTGCTGGAGGAAGCGTTGAAAATTCATCAGGGAGCGGTGGCGGTAACGGTAAAGTCGGCTCGGATGAGCTAGGTGTACTTGGTCCATTGAATATATCTATGAGAGGCGCACCCGCATCTTTCACCGTTGCCCCACTCATTTGTGGGGTGTTTGTGGAGTCATTGGCTAAATAAGAATGAGATAAAATAGTTTTGTTTTTACTATTTTCTAAATCTCTTTTTGCATCTTGCGCAGCTTGCTCGGATGTCGCATTTAAAGTTCCACCCAAGGTAGGCTCTTCTGCACCTTCTACCATAGCCACAGCTGGGCTATGAACATCGATAGTAGAGCTAACCTCTGGTTCAATAATACTATCAGCCACTTGGCTCTCATCTGTTTTTTGCGACAATATTTCGTCAATAGTCGGAACTTTAATACTAACCTCTTTGTCTTCTTCATGAGACACGGTCAATTTCCCGTCGTCGCCTTTTTTCGGATCCTGCTCGCCAGGTTTAATTTTAGTTTCAGGATTGCCCTTTGGGGAATAGGTTGGTACGGAGTTGATAGCGTGAGTCTCTTGAAGTTTCGCAGCTATTAGTTGCTGGTCGGCACCGGCGGCCATTAATTCTGCTGAGAGCGACATGACTCTCGAGGAGGTGTTTTCATTACTGAATCTATTAGTTGCGGCAACAATTCCCGTCAATAAAGCCGTTGATATTTGTTTATCTAGTAGAGAACCACCATTTTCCACCAAACCACCCGCTAGATTAGATACCATTTCACTTAGAGAGCTGGCCGTTTCGTCGCGCCAGTCGTCACTGCCTAATTGGCTAGACTGAGATCCGGCACTTAACGTCATAATAGTTACATCGTCCAACATTTGATGGGCTGATAGGGCTGTATCTAAATCTTCTTGCTGAGCTACGCCCAGCGCTAGCACTAATTCGACGTTATAATCACCTTGACTAAATTCTACATCCTCTTGAGTCAAGTTAGCGCGATAGGGCGTAATGAAAATTTTGACTAGGTCATCCTCGACTTTATAGCGAAGATGGTCGGCCTTGTCTTTATCTAGTGCAATAATAAAATCCCTAAGACTATCGGCAGTGCTTTCAAACACTTTATCTGGCTCTAAAAAAGTAATAGCTGGCGGAATTGTGCCGCTAAAAATAGCTGTTGCGTGTTTATCTATTTTGTTAAGTAAGGCTGTTAGGCCAAGCGCAGCGGCTAGGTCGTCTACTGCAGGATTTTTACTAACAGTTACTAAAATATTGGTTGATGATTTTATTTTCTCAACAATTTTTTGCTTAACTTTTTCACTGTTTTCGCTCATTATTTATCCTGGTTTTTATTTTATCTATACTATAAGTGTTACTATACCATAAGTATTTTCAAATCGTCAACATAGGCTCACCCCTTTACAAAATAAAAGTTTTCAGCTATAATCGCAATCTGATTTGTATATATTATTTTAAAGAGGTAAAAGCATGCCAATAATTAAATCGGCTATCAAACGGGCAAGGCAAGCCGTAAAACGCCGCGAAAAAAATTTAAGCACAAAACGAGATATAAAAAGTGCAGTAAAAAGTTTTAACCTAAAGCCAAGCGCTAAAGGTTTATCTGCTGCCCAAAGTGAAATAGATACCGCAGTAAAAAAAGGCTTGATTAAGAAAAATACCGCATCTAGGAAAAAAGCTAACCTAGCCAAGTCTGCAAAAAAAGCTGGCGTAAAAATTGCAAAAGCTGAATCTAAAAAACCTGCCGTTAAAAAAGCGGTTAAAGCTTCTCCAGAAAAGAAAGTTGTTACTACTAAGAAAACTGTAGCCAAAAAGGCTCCTACTAGTAAAGCTGCCGCTAAACCTGCAGCTAAAAAACCTCAAACTAAAAAATAGTTAGTTAATAAAATTGAATAACCTAGGGACTAGACTCTAGGTTATTTTTTATATAGCAGTAATTTTTAATAAAGCGCTCTCTATGATAATCCAGGGCTCAGCCTTGGAGGATTTCATATCATCATCGGC